>PPYE01758696.1_pt1 | contig 41462 bp, 33 predicted proteins | sample 1559881 | NCBI WGS metagenome assembly PPYE01 (sample SAMN08240022, study PRJNA423297) | Human gut metagenome, whole genome shotgun sequencing project. | reverse complement strand
CTTTGGAGGAATATATCGATTATTATAACCATAGGAGAATAAAATCCCGGTTAAAGGGAAAGAGCCCGGTACAATACCGGACTCTTTCCATTACCGGATAATGTATAACCCGTCCAACTTTTGGGGGGCACTTCACTCTCGAGAGGGGAGTTTTGGATGCTGCTTTCTGTTTGATAATTAGTTATTTGATTGGGGATGAAGGGGTGTGTTACGGTAAGGGGCGCGGTTGGGATGTTTTTGCTGCTGTTTTTTGAGGTGCGGTTTGTTGGTTTCGGGTGTTTGTTTTGGTTTGAGGTGGCTATGCTTGGGCGTGACACACCCCCAGCCCCTCTCGAGAGGGGAGTTTTGGATGCTGCTTTCTGTTTGATAATGAGTTATTTGATTGGGGATGAAGGGGTGTGTTTCGGTGAGGGGCGCGGTTGGGATGTTTTTGCTGCTGTTTTTTGAGGTGCGGTTTGTTGGTTTCGGGTGTTTGTTTTTGGTTTGAGGTGGCTATGCTTGGACGTGACACACCCCTCGGCCCCTCTCGAGAGGGGAGTTTTGAGATACTGCTTTTTGTTTGATAATTGGTATTCTGCATACAATCATTTTTTTCTCTATTTTGTTGTAGTAATTGGATTCTGCGGGGGACGGTCCGGACAAAAGCGGGGCGGATGCCTGTGGGATTTGGTTTGAAAAATGTCTCACAATTGAAAAAATGAAAGTTATGGAAAGAAAAGGAAAAAAGAATCTCATTTCGAAACAAAAATTCAGCGATAAACTTCTTGAGCTTGTTCGGGAGGTGAAGGCGGAGGGCAGGTATAGCACGGCGGCCAATTACCGGCATACGTGTTCCAGTTTTTTTCTCTTCTTGAGGGATACGGGTTCGGATTTCTTGCTAAATGGCTTGTTGATGGAGAGGTATGAGCGTTGGCTGTGGGGTCGCAGGGTTTCTCGTAACAGTTCTTCTTTCTATATGCGTAATCTGCGGGCGATGTGCAATGTATTGGCGAAGAAAGGGGTTATCGCGGATGCGGGGCTTTTTGCCAATGTGTATACGGGTGTGGCCAAGACTCGCAAGCGTGCTGTTGCCGAGGGGGTGCTTGCCCGTGTGAGGGATGCTGACTTGACGTTGTTTCCCAAACTGGCTTATTGCCGTGATTTGTTTCTTTTCAGTTTTTATTGCCGGGGTATGGCGTTTGTGGATATTGCTTATTTGAGGTGGAGGGATATAGAGGGGGAGTATATTTATTATACGCGTCACAAGACGGGCCAGAGGCTGGAGGTGCGGATAGAGCCTTGTATGGAAGAGATTATGCGCCGGTATGCGGGGAGTGCGGAGTATGTGTTTTCGATATTGACGGCTACGGATTGGGAAGGGGCTTACCGGCAGTACCGTACGGCTATATGCAGTTTTAACCGGACTCTTAAGTCTTTGTCGAAGTTATTGGATATTCCTGTGCTTTCTTCTTATATGAGCCGCCATTCGTGGGCTACGATAGCGCGGAACAAGCAGATTCCTCTTTCTGTCATCAGTGAGGGGATGGGGCATAACTCGGAGAGTACTACTCAGATATATCTGGCTTCTTTTAACCAACAGGTCGTGGATGAGGCTAACAGGAGTGTTATAAGTATATAAAATATGTATATTTCTAACTAAGAAATATGCCGCAAAGTTATTATTTTTCATCTATTTATGCAATTTTTTAATTTATATTTCTAACTAAGAAATAGACAAAAGTCCCCTTATATTGTGTGCTATTGAGCGTACAGACCTGTCCAGGGGTACTGACTTACATTCAGATATTGAGGGAAATGGGGGCAATGATTTGATTGCATCGCTCTACGGTTATTGGTTGTCACGGCTTGTGATATGGACAATCGAATCAATTTATATAAAATAATATAGGGTATATTGTTTTGTATATCAATATTTTATGTGTATTTGTCTATTTCTTAGTTAGAAATATACAAGTGGTAATTGGTTTGTATGTATCGGCCATTTTGTGGCGGGCAGACCGGAGTAAAGTAGGTATGAGGAAAAGCGTCAGTATTTTTATCTTAATTTTCGTTATCGTGCAGGTTAGCTGGGGGGCTGTGAATGGGGATACTGTCCGGGTACATGCGGATACGGCCATCTTGTTTCGTTTTGCTCCTCAACGGCTGATGTTTTACTCTCCTTATCGTGGCAATGAGGTGGCTATCGGTGAGGCTATGGCGCTGATAGAGTCTCATCGTGCGGCTATCGTGCGGGGGGATGCGGTGATCCGCATACAGGGTTTTTGCCGGTCTTATCCTTCGTTGAGGGAGAATCTGGCGGCGGCGAAGAACCGGAGCAATCAGGTGAAGTCTTATTTTATCACTCATATGGGGATGCGGGAGGCGTATTATCGTACGTCCAACGAGGCTGTGGCTTATCGGGGGATGGGCGATATCGTGGCTCTGGTGGGTATAGAGTACCGGGATGCGGCTCTTGTGCCTGTGCCGGACAGTGTGCCGGAGGCGTGTGTGAGGAGCTTGCCGGAGGTGATACCTCATAGGGGGGTGTCGTTGCCGGTGGAGCCTCTTGTGCTTGTGCCGGATATAGACAGCATGGGATGGAGTGCGGGTGCGGCGGTTGCCGGTGGGCAGGTGCGGCGGGCCCGCAGGGTGATTCCTCTGTCGATAAAGAGCAATCTCTTGTATGATGCCGTGCTGATGCCTTCGTTGGAGCTGGAGTATCGGTTCAACAGGCGTTGGTCGGTGAATCTGGAGGGTACTATGGCTTGGTGGCACAAGGACAGCAAGCACAGGTATTACCAGTTGGCGCAGATTAGTCCCGAGGTCCGTTATTGGTTCAGTCCGCAGGGTGCCCGCAGGGGACATTATGTGGGGTTGTTTGTAGGCGGTGGCTGGTATGACCTGGAGAACGGCGGCCGCGGTTATAAGGGTGAGGATGAGCATGCGGGGTTGAGTTATGGCTATATGTTTCCGGTGGGCAGGTATTTTGCTCTGGAGGCGGGTGTCGGTGTGGGATTTTTGCATACTGACTTGGAGGAGTATGTGCCTCTTGACGGGCATTATGTGTACCGGTTGTCGAGCCGTACCAATTACTTCGGCCCGTTGAAGCTGAAGTTGGCTTTTGTGTGGGATATCGGTTACTGGATGAGGATGAAAGGAGGCGGGAGATGAGACGTTTTTCTGCGCATATGGTATATGTTGCTGTGGTGTTGCCGTTGTTATGCGGGTGCCGCAAGGATTTGTGTTATGACCACGAGTCGCACAGCTTTTCGGTGAAGACTGATGTGGCGGCGTCTTGGGAACAGGAGTGGGAGCGTACTTACGCGGTAGACTGGGAGCAGGAGTGGAATGCGGCTTGGAGGCGTGGTTATGATGAGCTCCGTCCGGAGGTTTCGGAGGGTATACGGGGTGTCGTTTATAATCCTGACGGGAGGTTTGTGGAGAATAATTTGCCGGCAGAGGGGGGACGCCTTCCCATGAGCGAGGGTGTGCACTCGTTGTTGTTTTATAATAATGATACGGAGTATATCGTGTTCAGCGGATTGTCGGCTTCGGCTACGGCTACTGCCACGACCCGGACGCTGACGAGGAGCGGATTCAAGGAACTGCACGGGGACGAGCGCACGGTGAATCCTCCGGACATGCTTTACGGGTGTTATATGGAGGAGCATTTTGCCGAGCGTACGCTGGAGGCGGTGGAGCTTCCTGTGGTGATGCGCCCGTTGACGTATACGTACTTGATACGGTATGAGTTCAGAAAGGGTGTGAAGTATGTGGCTCTGGCGCGCGGGGCTCTGGCGGGCATGGCGGAATCGGTGTATCTGAAGGACGGGCATACGGGGCCTGATGCGGCTACGGTAATGTTTGACTGCACGGTGGAGGATTTCGGGGCCGAGGCGCAGGTGCAGTCGTTCGGGGTGCCTGATTATCCGGGCGACCATTATGTGCGTGGGGGAGAGGATGAGCGTCGCTACTCGCTGAATCTGGAGGTGCGGATGAGAAACGGGAAGTTCAAGACTTTCGAGTTTGACGTGACGGGGCAGGTCAAGGGCCAGCCCCGGGGCGGGGTGATTGTGGTGAAGGGGCTTGAGATTTCGGATGAGGAAGGCGGCGGTGTCGGCGGCGGCTTCGATGTGGATGTGGACGGCTGGGGCGATTATGTGGATATTCCTGTGCCGATTGGTTGAGGGTGATGGATATGGATATGATAACATATATATAGATAACAAATTCGATGTTTAACTTAAAATTTAAGATGTAATGAAAAAAAGTTTATTTGTATTAGGTGTGGCTGCGGCTGTTTTGACGGGTTGTAGCCAGAGTGAAGTGACGGATATTGCGGAGAGCAGTGCTATCAAGTTCAGCAAAGCGTTTGTGGGGAATCCTACCAAGAGCGCGACTGTTGTGGATAATGACAATATCCAGAGCTTTTATGTGTATGCTTATAAAAATGAGGATGCTTTGCTGACGAATGAGAATGTGTATCTCCAGAATGGCTTATGGGCTTATGACAATATCAAAATATGGGATAATGCTGCTACTTATTCGTTTGCTGCTTATTCTAACGGCGGTACTGCCAAGGGTGCCGGAAGCCTCGAAAATGTGTCTTATGACAAGGATGCGGGTACGCTGAAGATTTCTTCTTATACTGCCGGTGGCGATGATGACTTGCTGGCTTCTATCTCGACCGAGACTTTGGCTGAGGCGAACACTCCGGTGGCGTTTACTTTCAAGCATGTCTTGTCGATGGTGAAGTTTACGGTAAAGAGTGGTCTGGGAAATGACAAGGAGCTGGTGATTAACAATTTGACGGTAGAGGCCGGCAAGATACAGAATAACGGTGACTTGACGTACTCGACGGCTGCCACGAACTGGGAGCTGGCCCAAAGCGGGCAGACATATGCTTCGTTGAGCGCAGCGGACTTGAATGCAACTACCGAGACTCCGGCAGAGGCTGAGTTTACGGTGCTTCCTCAAGATGTTTCCGGTGGGTTTACCGTGACGATAGAGGCTACGATTACTCCTGAGGGCGAGAGTGCTATCAACAAGACTTTCACGGCTACTATCCCGGCAGATAACGCGAAATGGAAAGTGGGCAACCGCTACAACTATATCGCTACTATCAATGCTACGGATATGAATATCATCGAGTTCGATGCTCCGAAAGTGGATGACTGGAACAATATACTGCCGGGTACTGATGTGGACGTGACGGAGCAGAACTAATTAAGGTGTATTTCGCTTGGGTATACGGGCGGAAGCGATACCGGATTTTATACAGGTTATAGGGGGTTGAATGTCCCCTTATAGCCACATTTTGAGAATTGAACAGGTTGGTTTGCGCGAGGTACGTGTGTGCCTCCACTAAAACGTATGCAGGTTATGAAAATGGTCGGAGGGAAGGTAAAGTTTATCCGGTTTTGCCGGCTGGCGGTGATTGTGTTATGGCTGCCGGCTTGTACGGAGACATCGGTGGATATTATAAACGGAGATGTGTCCGGGGATGCTCGCATCGGTTTCGGGACTCCCGGGATGACGCGTGCTGCCGGGGTGGTGAATGATTTTACTGCCGGGAGCGCTTTTTCGGTGTGGAGCTGGTATGTGCCTGCGGATGCGGATAGCGAAGTGTTCCGGGCTGCCACGGTGTCGACGCCGGATGGCTCGACGTGGGGTTATGAGGGGACGCGCTACTGGAAGGCGGGCCGGACGTATTCGTTTTATGCTTTGTATCCTACGTCGGGAGAGCTTACAAGCGACGGGGCTGTTGTATCGGCCGGTTATGAAGCCGATGGTACGCTTTCGCTCGAGGGTTTTGATGCAACCGTCGGGTATGACCTGATGGCGGCTTCGGCCCGGGATATGTCGGGGGATACTCCTGAGATAGTGCCGTTGGGTTTTAAGCATTTGTTGGCTCGCGTGGAGTTTGTGGGCAAACGAAGTGTCGCGACGGAGGGTCTTGAGGGATTTGTACCCCGTATCCATTCTGTCAGGCTTTATGGGATGTATAAGTCGGGTAATTTTTCGGCCAAGGTTACCGGTGTGATGGATAATGCGGAGATTCTTGCGGGATGGTCTTTCCCGGATGGGAGTCTGCGGACGACTTCGGAACATCCGTTTGCTTCTTACGACAAGGTTCAGGAGGTGACAACGGATGGAGTCTCTACCGTCGATGTGCTGCTCTTCCCGCAGAATATCGACCGGGAGTATTGCTTGGAGGTGACTTATTCGAGTGATGAGGCGGGTCGTGATGTGAGGCGCAGTGAGGTATATCTGGCTTCGTTGCCTCTTGCCGTGTGGGAGGCGGGCAAGCATTACCGCTATACGTTTACTATCTCGGATAATGACCGTATTCTGTTCGATACACCGACGGTGAATGCCTGGACTGAGGCCGTCGGGGGGATTATCATTGTGGATTGACGGGGTGTGGTTGAGAAGGAAAGGAGGAATAGCTCGATATGATGGGACTAAAATATGTGTTCGGAACGGCTGTGCTTGCGGTGGTATGTGCGGCTTGTGAGAAGGACAGCGCGGGGGAGCTTATGCGGGAGGAGTGCGACCGTATTGTATTCGACACTCCGGCTCTTATGGTGGAGACGGTTACGCGCAGCACGTTGAAGGATGCTCTGGTGCCGGGTGACGAATTCGGCGTGCTGGGGTATTGTGTGCCTTATACGGTGGGTACGCAGACTCCCAATTATAATGCGGGAGCGAGTTTGTGGGCTCTGAAGAAGGCTTTGTGCCCGCCGGACGTGTTTTATAAGCAACGGGTGGTCGTGGGTACCGGCGGGTGCACGTATGACCGGAACGGGGGTACGGGCAATAACCCGAAGTATTGGTACCGGGATGGTTATGATACTGATAATGCAGCGAATGCCGGTGTTACGGGGACGGATGATTACCGGTACTCTTTTGTCGCTTATTATCCGTATTCGGGGGCTTTTACCGTAGATAAGCCGGAAACGGGGCAGACGGCGGGGGCTCCTGTGCTGACGTTTACCATGCCGCAGACGGGGACGGATGTGGCGGCTCCTCTTGACCATAGGGCTACTCCTGATGCGATGCTTGCGGTGCTTTATAACAGCCGTAAGTCGGATGGTAACTTGCGTTTCAATTTCAGCCATGTACTGACGGGCCTCGGGTTCGAGGTCAATAATTTCAGCGGGTATGACCTGGAGGTGAAATCGGTTACGCTGAGCGGGTCATTTTACAAGAAGGTAAGGATAGACCTTACGGGGGATGTCTCGTCTTTTTCGTTTCCGGGCGACCGCTATACGGGAACGTACACGTTGTTTGACGGTGATGCCTCGGGGGGTAGCTTGATGCTTCCGGCTCCTGATGCGTCTCTCGGCGAGACGGTGACTTCGTCTCCGAGCCCGATAGGGGGAGAGCATGTGATGCTGATATCGGGGACGGGTACGAGCTTCGGGGAGAATGTGAAGGTGAGGATAGAGTATGTGTTCAACGGTGTGCCGAATGTTTTCGAGACGGCGCGTCCGGGTACGTTTACGCCTCAACCGGGTATCAAGTATACTGCCCAGCTCAATTTTGTGGGTGATACTTTCGTCTTGCAGTTTGTGGTTGACAATCAGGAACAGTGGGAGGACGGCGAGGCGGACGATGAAGATGAGACGAATGATGATGTGATATTTGAATAGGTTAATTTATACTGGTTACGAAATGGTGATGCGTTCAAGGTTATTTCGAGTTTTGAGTGCGGCAGTGGCGCTACTTGCGGGGCTCTGTGCCTGCCAGGAGGATGAATTGTTGCGAGATACGGTATCTGCGACGGGCGGCGGGGTGTCTCTGAGTTTCACCGGCGACCCGATGGATGAGTTGAAGGTGACTACGCGGTCGAGTGACATAAAGGATGAGAATGAGAAGAGAATCGACCAGCTTTATATTTTCTTTTTCGGCTCTGACGGCGAGTACTTGAAGGGGGGGTATCTTACGGGGTATCCGGATGCTGCGCGGGAGGGCGGGTATTATGCTCCCGGAAGGGGGGAGATTCTGCTCAAGATAGATAATACTTTGTTTGCGGATGAGGGGCTTGCGAAAAGCGCGACCGTTTATGCCGTGGCGAATGTGGATGCCTCGGTCTTCGGCCCTGATGAGGACAATGACGGGCGTCCCGACGGTATCGGTAACTTGTCGGACCTGAAAGGTCTTGTCTATATGCCCGAGAATGTCTCTCTGGGCTTGCCTTCGGAGGGTATGCCTATGGTGGGGAGCAAGGTGATAGACCTGACCAAGCCGGAGGAGACTGTAGAGGGGGAGCGCCGTATAGAATTGAAGGCTTTGATGTCGCGTATCGACATGAATATAGAGCTTGCGAGTGATGTGCAGGATGGCAATCTGCCTTCTCTGACACTTGTGGAGTGGACGGCAAAGAATATGCCGGTGCGGGTTCCTTTTACGGCTCCCGAGGTGAATGCCGAGACGGGTGCCGGCTGGGAGGAGGGGTGGACGAAGGATGTCACTACTCCTTTGCAGCGTACTATCTTCAACAAGAACGGGCAGATTGCTTTTACTTTCTACATGTATGAGAATGTGCAGAATGCGGAATGGAAGGTGGACGAGGGTGAGCAGTGGGCCAATCCGTCTTTGGTGGGTGAGCGGGGCGGGTTGTATCCTGACAGCATCAAGGATTACCAGAAGCAGCGTTACAAGCCTTATCTTGCCAACGGGAATGCTGCTGCCGTGGAGTTGCATGGTTTCTATACGACTTATAACGGGGCTACTTATGAGGTGAGGTATACTTTGTACCTGGGGGCGAATCATACGGATAATTTTCAGGTGAAACGTAACCACCAGTATAAGAATGATATTACGATTAAGGGATTGACTTCCCAGAATATAGAGACGGGGGAGTATACTCTCGATGCCCGTGTGAACGTGTCGGAGGATGATAATGAGTTTTATATCGCCATGTTGCGTGAGCGCAACCACGATGCTCATTTCTGCGTGACGCCTATGGATGTGTATATGTTTGCCGACAAGGTTACGAAGCATCCGACTATCGAGGTGATACTGGGCGAGGTGCCGGAGGGTACGGAGACGGCTGTGTCGGTACCGGAGTGGATACGGATGGAGAGGATTGCTGCGGAGGATATGGCGAACGGTACGGTAACGCACTCGGGTTTTACGGCTTATACTTCGGGGGGAAGCGGTACTCATCTGGCGACGGGTACTCCGTGGACTGCGGGGAACGGGAAGCGTGCATTCTTTACTTTGGGATTGCTGAAGGCAGGGGGTGCTCTTGCCAATGGCACGAAGGTTACCGTAGGGGACAGCCGGGACCGGGTCTATTTCTATATCGACGAGAATCTTGAGCTGCGAGACCGCAGTGCGGTGGTGACGTTGATATACAAGGAGAACGGCAGGGAGGTGAAACGCCGCACGGTCGAGATAGGCCAGACGCATTTGTTGCCGGTGGTGATGCGTGACGGGGGAACGATATATATGGAGCAGTATGAGGAGTATCTGGACCATTATGACCCGCTGGATGAGTATGCTACCGAGCAGATTTATACGGGATTGCCTTGGGCGGAGAAAAATTCGGGGCTGGATAATCAGGAAATCGAACCGTTATATGAAAAGTGGAGTGATATTTGGGTTTGGGATCAAATACCGTATGAGGAACCGGGGCAAGTTTTTAATGATGGATGGCCTTATACTGCTTTTATTATTTTCAGGGCAAATCAGGAAGTTATGACCTTAAATGATAAACCTTTATCAGCATTTCAGTATTGTCATAACAGGAACAAACGAAATAGTGACGGGATAGTTACTGCATCGTATGTTAGACATAATAAAATACTTCGGGGAACTTTTTATGAAGAACTTAGCAATGAAAGTAAATGGTTCTTGCCGGGTATCCGCCAGATGGAGGATGCTTTGACGCAGTATTATACGACTTTCAGGGAGTTCCAGTCGGACTATTATTGGAGCGCTTCTGCCGGGGAGCGGGAGAACGGGTCGAGCGGACAGAGTCGTGTGCGTGCCCGTGCTACGATGGTGTTGCCTGATGGTAATTATGTGAATAGTGGAGGCGGTGACGGAAGGGGTGAAGATACTTATGCTTATGAGCTGGGCCGGGGCGGGTATGCACTGCGTACGGAGTCGTTGCGCATCCGGGCATTCCGGGTGGACTTGGATAGGGTGGACTGATGCTGCCGGGCGGGAAAGAATGCTCTTTTTTGTCCTAAAAACGGGTAAGGGATGGCGCAGGACCTTGATAGATATCGGGGCAAATCAATGTGGGTGTCGATTGTATCCATGCTAATATAGATAAGTGTCTGGATGTGCACGGCGGCCTTGTGTGTGCTCTCGTGACTTTCACCGGATGAGGGGGAGGGTGCGGGAGTATTTCATCTTCCATTTGGCTTTATGCAAATTCGCAATAAATACTATAATATCACGCTCTCCGTTTGAAATATGTTGTGCATCACCTATCTTTGAACAGAGTTTATCGTATTCTCTATGAGGAACTATATTTTTCCAAGTGTTACGAAGAGTCTTGAACAACTCTCGGCAAACATTTTCTTGTAACATGTATTTAGCATACTCTATTCTGTCTTCCAATTCATCTTTTTTTCTATAATGAAGTGTTATAAGGCGAGTAGCCTTTAACAACAACATTGCATTTCTGTCCTTAGGATAGATGGTTTTTATGTACTTAATGGCTTCAGATACAACAGAGCGTTTATTCAAAATGTTAAAATCATCATATTCTATTATCCTCTAATTCTCTAGCGTTTTTGATATGTATGGATTTTGTCTCCATAATCCAAATTTGCCGGATTTCACATTGTTCTTGCACAAATGTTATCTGTTATTTTTGATGTTTATGGTAATCAGCTTCCGGTTCTGCCGCGATTGACGGATCTTCTTCAATGGGTTCATAAGGTTTTATCCTTCTGTCTTCAAGAAAAATATGGTAAAGTGTATATACCAACGATTCCAAAGTCTGCCGGCGGACTTTCGGTTTCAGCTGACATTCCCAAACGGTAATGCAATGCCAGCCCATAGAAGCCAGTTTACGCTGTTCTTCTACATCCCGATTTCTGTTCCGCTCAATCTTGTTCTGCCAAAACTCGACATTGGTCTTGGGAAAAACGTAATATTTGCATCCTTGGTGTCCGTGCCAAAAGCATCCGTTCACAAAGATGACCGTCCTGTATTTGCGCAATACGAGGTCAGGATGTCCCGGAAGCCGCGGATGATTCAGCCTGTACCTGAATCCACGGCTGAACAAGAACTTCCGAACCAGCAATTCGGGCTTTGTATCCTTTCCTTTTATCGCTGACATGCAACGGTGTCTCTGTTCTTTGCTTAGCTTGTCCATATCAATATAGAACTACATATACTGTCCTTTTATTATAACCTTTCAATTATTTTTTGTTTTATGATGTACTTGCAATTTATCTTTATTGATTTTATAAGATGAGATAAATCCAACTTTTTTTAATGCCTCCAATAATTGCCTATTCAAGGTGTTGTCTGATAATTTAGCTCTCTTATCCTGATCGCAAACTTCAGCGTAATCACTTCCAATAGAAGTAATTAATTGTGCTATAGTACTATGGTTATTGAGCCCGGCTGCAATCACGTGTACGACCAATTCCAACTTCAAGGATTCATTTTTAGAGATATTGACAAGAAGTGACGCAAATGCATCTGCGTTGCATGAAATCCGTCCATTTTCGGCAAGGACCATCAATCTCGCTTGTCCTATATTCTTCAATTTGTCGATATCAGGAAAATCATTAGTGAAAGACCTTAATAACTTTCTATAATTATCTATCTCCAATATTTCGCTGCCGAATAATGATACATATAATTCCTCTTTATTGCTTAAAGTTTCCGGACATGCTTCGCCAGACAACTCTGTCGCATAATAATTTATAAACACCGTCAGCTCGTCACTCATTCCTTTTTTATATTCATAATAGAATGACACATTTTCCCATGTCGGCGACAATATTCGAGACTTGACAGCTATATCATACATTTCTGTATTTTCTATTCCGGAAAAACTATCTATATGATTATGCTGACCTGTCAAATATTTGACCTTCGCATCAGAATCAATATATTTGTTTGTCAACAAGAACATAAGAGCTTCGGAACTTTCATCCTGATTTTCATCCTTAAAACATTGGATTGCCGCAAAGATGTTTCTTTCCACATAGCTGACAAACGATTCGTTATTCGTCGCCTTTATTCGGGTATAGTTCAGATTCTCGGCAGACAACGCCTTATCGTCCGTATGAAGGTGCCTCGTAATAAGAAGCATATTCTCAAGATTGATCTCGTAACAATCGTTTTCGATGACGCAATCAAGCAAATCATCGGAGCCGTTGCATAAACTTGCAAACCGGCTTGTCTTTGCCAATATTAGCGACCTGTCCAAAGTGATACCGTCACAATGTACGGCCAGGAACTTATAATTGTCATTAAGCCATTTTTGTTGTGTCTGTCCCAATTTGGGACAGAACTTCAGATAGGCTTCTATGAGACTGTCTTTTTCAGACGGATTATTCCAGTTTGCTATATTTTCCCATGAATTTGCATGTTCAATGAAATATTCGAAAATCTTCCGCTGTTGCTTGCCTTCATAGTAATATTGAGACAAGAACTGAAGCGGAGCATTTTCTCGTTCCAAACGAATCATCACATGCTCGAATTTTTCGCTGTGGGCTTTGTGTGATGCAAGATAATCCAATAAGTCTATATTGAGAATGGCATCGCTCTCGAACATATAATCCTTCAGTTCTTTGACAAAATTCTCAATTTTGTCTATATGATATTCGTAAGGCTTACATTCTTCTATTTTCATTGACAACAGAAGCTCCCTGTCTGCCAAAGAAACCATTCCTTCATAGAAATATGATATGTAATCATAGTAATCTTCATCCAGATAGCCTCTACGTATAAACACATTCATCATAGGGGTCAATCCTATATTCTTATACACTTCCGTTTCACCTAATTGATATTGTTTAATCAAGGTTGCCAATTTTAGGGATTTGACTTTAATCCTCTTTTCTTTAATCTGTTTACGCTGGCTGTTGAAGTAAGCGGCACCTTTTTCCAGCAGTTCTACCCGTCCGGAATAATTGATTTCTTCGTCAATTTGTTTGCAATCAATAGTCTTTGATGATAATGACGTTCCACCATATCCATGATAATATTGATATTTTATCTTGTTTATACTTAATAATTTATCAAAAAGAACTTCATCATTTGCTATTTGGTCAAGAGAAAAATAATTATTATCGATGTAAATAGATACTAGGTTTGGCACGTGCTTATTCCGCAATTTAAACAAAAACAACCTCCTCAAATCGGTCTTGCTTAAATTCATATCCTGTTTGAAGATCTGTTCTTTTTTGGACAGAGCGTTTTCGGATTCTTCAATAGCTTTCGAAGCGAGAGAAATGAATGTGGGCTTACTGTTGATACACTCGTAAACCTTGCCTTCTCTGCGGTGCAACGATGTAAAATCCTGAGGATAATAGTTCTTATAAACTATCATTCCCAGCAATTTTGTCTTGTCAAGCCGGGAATCATTTGCTTCGCACAGTTTGTCACGATATTGTTTGTATTCGTTTACAATATTGGTCAAAATGCGCATATCCTGAATGAAAAATGCCATTTCTGACAAATCGTCATCGCTGATGCCGTCGTTACCGCATCCTTTTCTCTCAAGTGCGGATTTGAGCTTGTCCTTTGAGTTGGATGGATTGATTACAGGTATTACCGTTGTTATAAAGTCAAAAAACTTTGTCCTTTCTTCATCTTTAAAAATATCATCCTTGATGGCATATACAAAAGTGATATGTCTGCCGACTATTTTGGATTCATTGATAAGCTGGTTCAGTTCACGAAGTTTCAAGAATATATTCGGTGTCCCGAACCTGTCCAAATCTTCTATGAGGACGACATCATAGTCCGTCACCTGGAAGAAATACAGGATCTCGTCGAGATGCCTGTTGAAAATAGAGTTGTCTTTTACGATTTCTATCTCTCCGTCTTTCAAGTTTAGCTTGTTCAGTTTTGAATTGCTGTATGATTTAAGGACATAGCGTGTTACCCAAAACATGGCGGACAAGAGCCAACCGGAAGCGATAAAATCAAAAAAAGTATTCCACTTATTTCCGAAATTGAAGAAGTCATATAGAGAGTCTACTCTTGCAAATGAAGGTTCAAATACGACAAGGAAACACAAAAGCGTGAGGACACAGCAGAACGGATATCCAAACAGTTCCCGTTTCGACAAATGTACTATTCTTCTAAAGCGTGAATTTGGAACGGTTCTCGTTTTCTCTCTATATATGAGTTGTTGCAGGATGCTGTATTCTATTTTGCGGTTCAGGTTTTCTGTCCGTCTCTCTTTTTCCGGTACTGCTTCATCCGGTTCCTCTTCTTGATTACCGGCCCTTATGGTTTTGTTGTCCTCCTCATTCGCCTGCAATGTGGCAAGGGATATAGGCAGGAACTTATACTTCTCGGCAAAGTCTTCCATAAGAGTAATGAGTACGGAACTCTTGCCCGAGCCAAAGGGACCGGTAAGGGCTATGTTCCTTATGTTCTCTTTTTTAGCCAAAGACAGGGCTTCTTCCAATTCTGTTACAGATTGGTATGAAGCGCCTGATTTATCCAATCTCTTCGGAAGCAATGTATCAATTGCCATATCTGCCTTGTTTTGATCTGGACGAACTCATGTCCGTTGCCCGTATAATTTCATCATCGAATCATATGATACCAGTTCTCCCGGCTGCATTTTTGTACGATAGACCGGGACCTTGGTTTCTCCTAATGGAATGTAGGTTGAAAGGTTGAGCTTCAGGCACAGTCTGCCGCCCTTTGTACCTAAATAAACTTTCTCGACTTTATAATAGCCGTCAATGCTTCCACCGACCATCGGCAGGAAAAACTCGATATCCGTCACGTTGATGGAAGTAGGTATCCTTTCCATTGTGTATGACCTTGATGTATGGTCAGAGAAGATGCCAAAATCACTGTCGGATGTTCTTACCAGTCCTGTCAGTATATTCCTGATCTCCGGTTTCGGCAGCTTGTCGAGTGTGCCGGCATTGCCGACGCTTTCGACATGAAACTCCGCGGCAAGCTCGAACGGGTTACCGATATGAAAATGAGTTTGCAGGGTGTCCAGCAATTCCTCATTTTGGGCAATTTCTCTTTCTACTGTTCCTGGTTTGATATTCAGAGATTTCCATATGCCAGACCCGTCATCTTTCATCAAGGCAAGAACCAGATAGCCGCTATTCGTCTTCGGGCGATACAGCTTCCCGTTCAGACTCCGGAAGTTGTCCTGGATAAACTGGTAGCAATCCATTCCTTCTCGTGGCTGGAGTGTCCTGAACGTATACAGCCGGTTCAGGGTGTCCTGAATCTTACTTCTGAATTCCTTGCGGACATATTCTCTCCACGCGGTTTGTGCGCTCTTGTTGCCACGGCCATACAGCGATACTATGTACAGGAAGTTCACATCATAATGGCACAGTAGGAGCGTATCACGGTCGAACAGGCGGTTCTCGAACTGACGGTTCAGCCGGACGCCTCCTTCCTGCGTTTTCAATTCCCTATCATCAAAAGACAGGAATTTGGCACTGCCATTCCGCCTGTCCGGAATTCTTGCGCTTATGAAAAAGTTGGGTATGGGATTATACCCTTCGGTCAGTGCATCCCTCAATTGCGGCTGCCCCCCATTTCCGTCACCGTCCAGGAACAGATTCATATTCCATTGGATGACGTTCCTGGCGTATGTGTATTGCTTGTAAATGGATTTGTCCCCAAGCTGTGTCCTGTCATTTTTGGAACGCTTGTAATACTTGCTGTCTCCGATGTAATAGGTGAGTTCGGATGTCAAATCGGACTGTTCGATAAGCCCTTGACCGATAAACATGTGGTCGACAAGTTTCCCGTCCTTTTGCTCGGTAAGTTCCTTGGGCAATTCTCGCTTGTCATTACCACCGACAAGGGTATCGATCATCACTTCGAAAATATGTTCGAAGTCTTTGGCGAGCAAAAAGTCTTCCGACTGTCTGTTCATTGCAATCTTGTACTCCCTGTCAAAGAAGGCATAGCACAGGTCCCATATCCTTAAAGCCTTGTCCGAGAAATATTTGTATTTTATCTGCTTCAGCCGTCGGCATCCCATATTCTTCTTTATATAGGATTGCCTCAATTTATCGGGGGGTATGAGATGGTAATGGACGTTGATTTCGAAAGAGAAACCGTGTGTTTCGCGTATATAATCCAATATCGAGAAATAGATGACAAGCAGTTCTTCATCGAAATTGACCGTCTTCTTCCTGTTTACAGGCTCAACGTAGACAGGGCTCCCGTTTTGGATGAATGCCTGTGATGATGTGACGGTTTTGTTCCAGTTGATTCTGTTATGTCCGGAATGTACGTTCTTGGCAATGAACGTGAAGTAGTCCTGATTGCTCCTGTTGAAATCCCTGAGTGCTATGATCACATCAAGCAAGGTGTTGTGCTTCTGCTTTCGCCCCTTGCTTTCCGCCTGGTATTCTTTGCTTTCGAGTATATTGTCGTTATGGGTCTGCTTATATACGCTTATGGTCCTGTATATCCATATCGAAAGCGTGGAAAGAAACTCCTTGTATTCTTTGCAGCCCTTTTCCGTGAACTTGGACTTTACTTTGTCCGATTCAAAATCAATGATTTCCTGTGGGGATGCGCCGAATATCGTGTCGTCACCGCTTGCCTCGTTCTGCTCACCGGTCAGCACAACCTTTGGCAGGAAGAAAATGACGTCTTTTGCCGCCTTGCTATAGCAATACCCGACATACTCGAATGCATATCTGTCTTCCTTTACGGGTACAGACACCACATCCTTGAGCACGTCTCTGACAGTCAAATTATCTTTGACAATATCATTCAGAATGTATGGGTATCCTTCTATAAATAGCAGCATAGATAGATTATTGTATTTTTTCTACTTTCAGATTCCAACTCTCAGGAATTGCTTTTATCAAGTTATCCATAATACCTTGTCCTCCCCATCCATTGGTAGAAACATAAATATTTTCATTATTGCATTGAAGAATTATGACTCTTGGCTCCTTATCTGTTCGAGTATCATATTCTTCCTGAGTCTCAACAAAATGAGAAACGAATTTTCCTAAAGACTTCCATTTTTCAACTACTTTTGATGCGGACAAAGCAGGATTTTGTGCGATATACAATTTGATCAGTTCTGCCGCTAGATTTTTCTTTGCATATTTACCAACGCCATTTATTGTATACCTTGTTCTATCTTTCCCCGTGGCGCCATTTTCTATTTCGGTGTCATCGTCATCATCAATATCTTCTTCACTGTTCTCGAATTTGGAAACATCGAGATATTCCATCATGGCAATGAGCTTCTGCGCACCTCCATTACCATACAACTCGGAAAAAGAAACGGCTTCGGTTTCGCTGATTTTGAATATATCTCCCTCTTCATCCTTGCAGACATCGTTCCACAGATAAAAGAGGATTTTGTTCAACAGCATCTTTTCAGTGATTGTTCCGTCACCTGGATTGACGAAATAATCGCCAAGCATTTTGTCTTCCGAACTGGTCGCCTCCAAAATCCTTTTGTTTATTTCCTTTTGGAAAGACACCCATGAATATCTGTTCCCTTGGATGTCAATCACCCAACTTGTGTTTTTATACTTAATAGGTTCGTACTCCCAATCCCAACGTCTTTTGAATGCGCTGTCAATAGGGAACAGCGATTGGTCGGAGGTGTTCATGGTTGCGTAGATATACATGTTTGACGGCAGACAAAGTTCTCCGTCCTTTATGCCATCGCTGTCTTTACCGAGTTCTTCTTCCAGAAACGCCCTTAAATCAGCATCAGCCTTGATGGTATATTCGGAGACTCCGTTTTCGTCCCGGTCAAGCAGCTGGAATAGGTCTCCGAAAATTTGGGCACAATTTCCCCTGTTGATTTCTTCTATGATGAGATATACATTATCATCCGGCCTTTCGTAGGCCTGCATATACGCGTTCAGAAAAGCCTGGGGTACGAATTTATATGTAATCGTATCTTCACTCAAATCTTCACCGTCATTTAGTCTTACTGTAAGCCCTCCGTTCAACCCGTAGAGCGGACGCTTTCCTCTTGTCGGCTTGTATGCACCCACAAAGGTGGAGTAGTCGCTGTCCGGATGGAATGTAGTCCTGAAAATGTTTTCCTTTGATACACCTTCTAACTGTTCTTTTATCCTGTGCGATTTCCCAGTTCCGGGAGCACCGTAATAGATTATCTGGCGACTATTATTGTCAGATAATCTAAGACTTTTTATTACTGGTCTAAAGCTGTCCGCGACCTTTTCTAACTTTGCTATTGTCGTTTCTATAGCTTCTTTATCAAGACAAATTTTCGCATCAGAATCTACATCATCCAGCTTAGGCTGATTTGCCCACATTATAACTTTACTTAATGTTGAGAATAGGGGTTTTGTCTGTACTGTAGAGTTGGCGTTTGATACAGGATCCGTGAAATATTTAGAACCATTATTTCTCCATGGAGTTTCCTCATATTCGGTTAAGTTTTTAAAAACTTCAAGATGAACTAATATATCTTTTAAGGTTTGGAGAAAATTATCTAATCCTATTTGAAAAAATTTGATACCGCCACGTCTGCCAGAGTTGCTAAACGTAATAAAACCTCCTCTATCACTCAGTGCAGCTTTAAAGTCACTGTTATTGGATGCTTCATTTAAAAATGAGAATAAATCTTTCATAATCCTATTACATCAATTGTTTAACTATTTCTTCGGCCAATCTTCTAATAACGGGAATAGCGACACTATTTCCAAATTGGCGGTAAGCTTCTTTGCGTGATACTACAATTTTAAATTCGATATTGGAATCATTGTAATTGGGGCTATTTGCACACTCAGGCTTCTCCCATCCATTACCAATAATACGATATCCTTGCAATCGTCCGGCTTCCACAGGAGTTAACACACGAGGATTAAGTCCTTTTTCGGATTGATCGATAAGTATTTCACTTCCATCTTTCCAATATCTTGCTGAAATGGTGCTTGTATATGTGCTATCGCCATTGAATAATGAATATCCAAATCCCTTCCCATTTTGCTTGTTTCGTTCTTTACGTTTTCGATGTCCTTCCCACATCTTGTCACTGATAGTATATTGAGAATCCATGGTCTCCTCTGGCTCGAAAATGTCTGACACTTTGGTTGAAAGTGTTCCTTCTTTCAACTTTTCCTTCTCATATATAGTAGAACCGTCTTCAGCTATTCCATATGGGAATTTGAATTCATTGACATCTACCAGTTTCTTATACCATGCTATAATGAATAAACGTTCTCTATTTTGAGGTACTCCAAAATACTTTGCATTAAGTACATCAAAAGAATAGCCATATCCTAATTCTTCAAGTGTGGCTAATATCACTTTAAGAGTATTTCCTTTATCATGAGTCTTCAATCCACGAACATTTTCCAAAAACAATACTTTAGGAGGGCAGCCAGCATTGATTTTTTCTTTTATAATGTTGGCTATACTAAAAAACAAAGTTCCCCTCGTATCTTCAAATCCTCTTTTCAGACCTGCGATAGAAAAGGGTTGGCAAGGGAATCCGCCACAACAAACATCAAAATCAGGAATCTTACTCGGGATAGCATCATTAATATCTTCATTAAAATATAGGTACTTTCCGTCTTTATCTTTTTTAAAAAGTTTAGGTTCAATATCCTTATAGTTGGCTTCATATGATAAACGAGCATTCTTATCCCATTCGCTCGCAAAAACACATTTGCCTCCAACATAATGCATTGCCGTATGAAAACCACCAATGCCTGCAAACAAGTCTATAAACGTATATTTCTTTTTCGTCATTTCCTTTTCAGCTTACTCTACTGTTTCATATAAATCCTTCGGGTCACACTGCGGCACTTGTGAAATCTCTGTTGATTGCGGGGCACTCGGATGAGTGGTGCTGGCACACCGCCGGCTTACCGCTGTTTTTGATATACCAAGCTGCTCTGTCAGGTAGGTATTTGTAATCATCTTGTCAGTCAAGATAACCAGAATACGGTTTTCATACTCTTTCTTTTCCATTGATAATCTTTCTACACTTATGTGCAAATTTACACATAAATGTAGAAAGAGTCAAGCAAACAGGATTATATAATCGTACAGTCTGTTTTCTTCTATAACTTTTCTTCCGGTTCTGTCTGTTCACCATCCCAATCGCAAATATCCTTTGCCTGATATTCGATTTCCTCGCAACAATGCAGATGGCTGTTGCCAGTATCTCTCTCCAAATTGACGGTCTGGTCTCCGAAAGCTATTTCGAATGTCCGGTCATGGTTGCCGCTGAAGACATATTTCGTGCAACGGTTTGGCTGAATCTTGCTGTCTGGCTTGATCGGTTTCCACCCCAAAGTGGTTAGTCGTTCGTTTTCGTTTGCTTCTGCCGTGCCGAATGATTTTGCCGCTTTGATTATGCATAGCCTGTTTTTATATCTATATTTATATAGGGTGTTTTTTTAATAAATGATTGATGTTTGGGCTTGCTTACTCCTGACCGGATTTTGCCGAATACCGACGGGACTTTTTGTTGTCAGGCAAAAGGTCTTTATTGTGTTATGGATTTTCCTGAAAACTCCCGAAGCAGGGCTTCGGATTACCTTATCAATGATAGATCCGGCTCATCAGTAAGTGGCTGCAATGCAAGATTGTGTTGCACCGGTTTTTTCGATTTTATTTTCTTTGTGTCCCGATACAATGCCGAAATGGTCGGACAATACCAGTGTATCGACAGTGGCGATGCTCAATGTGAAGGCTTTGGCTTGTTTTAGGGTTTTCGGTGGTTTTGTGGGCCAGCGAGAGGTTCAGTGCTACGAGATGATAGCCGCGCTGGCCGCCCCATGCCACGTTCATGGCGTTGGGACGGCCAGCGTTGTCGTAAGTTGCTGTAATCTGTACGGGCAGGGGAACGACTGCGGGTGTGTTTTCTAAATTCTTCTTTATCGCTTATCTCCATCCCATGAACATGCGTGTCGTTTCGGCATCGTGGTGGTCGAAGAAAAGGCTTTTGCCGGTGTCGAGTGTAGCGATGGCCGCCATATCCTCGTCTGAGAGCGTGAAGTCGAATATGTCGATGTTCTGTCGCATCCGTTCGATGTGTGTCGATTTGGGAATGATAATCACTCCGCGCTGAATCAACCAACGCAAAGCTACTTGTGCTACGCTCTTGCCGTATTTGTGACCGATTTCGGCCAGTATCGGATTGGTAAAGAAGTTGTTGCGGCCTTCGGCGAGGGGGCCCCACGACATGATGCGTGTGCCGAACTCTTCCATGATTTTCTGCGGCTCGGTTTGCTGGTCGAAGACGTGTGTTTCTACTTGATTGACTGCCGGGACGATTTCCATATTGCTGGCGATGTCGATGAAGTGGTCGGGATAGAAGTTGCTCACGCCGATGGCGCGGAGCTTGCCTTCCTTGTATGCTTCTTCCAAAGCCCGGTATGCTCCGTATCGGTCGCAGAAGGGCTGGTGTAGCAGCATCAGGTCGATATAGTGGGTCTGCAACTTGCGCAGGCTCTCGTCGATGGAGGTTTTGGCCTTTTCGTAGCCGTAGTTGGAAATCCAGATTTTCGATACGAGAAAAATCTCTTGGCGGCTGATGCCGCTCTTGCGGACGGCATTGCCTACTCCTTCTTCGTTGTGGTATGCTTGTGCCGTGTCGATCATGCGATAGCCTACACTGAGGGCATCGCTTACACAACGCTCGCATTCGGCGGGCGATACTTGATAGACGCCGTAGCCCGTCTGGGGCATTTCGACGCCGTTGTTCAATGTTACTGTATTCATTTCGATATCCATTTTTTGATTTCTTCTGATTTAGCGGGCAGGCGAAGCCCTTTTTTGATTTTGAGGGAGGGGTAGCCTTTCTTTAGCGTGGCATCGGCTTCTGACATGGGGCTTTCGTAAGAGGTACAGAAAGGAAATATCACCTTGTCTTTCAGTTGCTCACCGTACTTGTCGAGGAAAGTGCGGATCACTGCCGGCTCTTCGTGCCACCAAATGGGGAAACCGACAAACAGGGTATCTATCTTTGCAAAGTCGATGTCAATGGGCTTAATGGCCGGGCGAAGCGACCGGTTGAGGTGTTCTTGTGTGCAACGGGACTGCTTGTTTGTCCAATTGACGTCTTCCGATGAATAGGGTTGTTCGGGCAAAAGCTTTATCATTCTCGCTCCTGTCGCTTCCGCGACCTGTTTGGCTGCAAGTTCGGTGTTGCCGGAATGTGTGAAATATACGATTACCGATTTCATGTTATTGTCAGTTTTTGTTTGGGCTTGTACGGTACTGCTGCATGACATAGTTATAATTACGGCTATTGCAGTGATGTATTTAAGTATGTGCATAACTGTTGGATTATATATTATTTAATTACTCTCATCTTTTTAAGCCATGATGGGGTGTTCTGTTCGTTGATGCGCCCGCTTGTCAATCTTTCGCCCGTCAGGTGACGGGTGTCGGGGGGGGAGTTCCACGATACCGCAGCCATCATCAGATAAATCAAATACTTTTTTATATTAACATCTTTGAATTATTTATTGTTCGGTTTCGATATGAGTGCAAAGTTATAGGTTCTCAATGATAATGAGGGTATAAAAATTACGGGTCGAATTACCATTTTTCCGGAAAATGCCATCAAGGGGGCGGGGTATTGGGTGTTGAAAAATGAAAAACTGAGATAGGTGTAGTTGCAACCGGATGTAATGCCTGCTCGAAAGGTCCTCTCTGTTTTTGCAATGTCGGACAAGCGTATTGCATGAACAGGTAATAAGATGAGAGGGAAAACCGTTGCCGAACTTGTGGTGCTGCCGAAGACGGGATACCGAACCGGTTGAAGGAAATCGGAAGGTGAATCATACGGGCAGGCCGTTCGTCCGACATGCCCGTCCGGAGGAGTGTCTTTTTGTTTATGTGCCGGGAACCGGCGATTTTCCGTAAAAATCGCATTATGTACCGTAATTTCTGTAAGGCTGCTCTTGGGTGCATGCTCTATTTTTGCAACAGACAATATTTACAGTAACCATTAAGAATCAGAGATATGTGTACGGATAATAGAATCACCCGTAGGGCTGCTTTGAAACGTATGGGTGCCGCCATGATTGGCGGAGCGGTCGCCTCTTCGGGACTATTCTCGCTGGCATCTTGCAGGGGGAAAAAGAACAAGCGTATCATCTTTTATTTCACCGGAACGGGCAACTGCCTCTATATCGCCCGCCAGTTGGCGGACGACGGTACGGAACTGCTGAGCATTCCGCAGATGGTGAGACACGGGAAGTATAATTTTGAGGCGAACGAAATCGGTATAGTCTATCCCGTCTACGGGCACATGCCGCCCTATATGGTCAGGCAGTTCATCCAGACAGCGAAGTTGAAGGCTGATTATAAGTTTGCCGTCCTTACCTACGGTGCACGAAAGTGTAATTCGGTGGAGATTTGGGATGAAATATCCCAAAGGGGCGGCCATGTGTTCGACTATATCGGCACTATCGTAATGGTGGATAACTGGCTGCCCAATTTCGATATGAACAAGCAGATGAAGATGGACAAGCGTATCCCGGAAAATTTGCAGAAGATAACGGCGGACATCAGCGGGCGGCGGCGTTGGCATGAGCCGGTGACGGAAGAGGAACGCCGGCAACACCAAGGGTTCATGCGGCGAAGCGGGCTTGACCCTGAGGTGGGTTTTCTGATGAAAAGCGAGAAATGCTTTATCGTGACCGACGCCTGCATCGACTGCGGCATCTGTACATACGTGTGTCCGCGCGGTAATTATGAACTGGCATCGAGGGGCGTGCAGATGTCCGGAGACTGCGAGTTCTGTTTTGCCTGCATACAGAACTGCCCGCAGAAAGCGATACAGTTCCGCAGGTCGGAAGACGGCTCTTTCCCTGACGGAACGGAAAAGAATCCGAACGCCCGCTACCGCAACGAGCACATTTCGTTGATGGACTTGAAATTGGCGAACAACCAGAAGTTATAATTTGTCAGATAAAGTGAAAATGATATGTTGAGAAAGATAAGACTTACGCTTGCCGTGCTGTTCTTTGTGGCGGTCACGGCTTTGTTCCTCGATTTTACGGGAACCGTCCATGCGTGGTTGGGCTGGACGGCCAAGGTGCAGTTCCTCCCCGCATTGCTTGCGGTGAACGCGGGTATTGTCGTTTTGTTGATACTGCTCACGTTGCTTATGGGCCGTGTCTATTGCTCTATCATCTGCCCATTGGGCGTATTTCAGGACATCGTGTCGTGGATAAGCGGACGGCGGAAAAAGAAGAAATACCGTTTTTCCTATTCTCCCGAGGTCAAAGGGTTGCGTTACGGGGTGCTGGGGCTGTTCGTCATCGCCTTGGTTGCGGGTATCGGCTCTTTTGTGGCATTATTGGCTCCATATAGTTCCTACGGGCGTATTGCCTCCAACCTGTTCGCTCCGGTGTACCGCTGGGGGAACAACCTGCTTGCTTACATTGCCGAGCGTGCGGACAGTTATGTCTTTTATGAGACGGAGGTCTGGGTGAAGGGCTTGCCGACATTCATCGTAGCCGCTGTTACTTTTATAGTGTTGATTATTCTTGCATGGCGGAACGGACGGACTTACTGCAATACTGTCTGTCCGGTGGGAACGGTATTGGGATTTTTCTCCCGTTTCTCGTTGTTCCGTCCGGTACTTGATGCGGGGAAATGTAAAAATTGCAGTCTGTGTTCACGCCGTTGCAAGGCTGCCTGCATCGACTACAAGAACCATCGTATCGACTACAGCCGTTGTGTGGCGTGTATGGACTGTATAGACGCCTGCCGGCACGATGCGCTTCACCTGCAATACCGTTGGAGGAGACCGGATAAGGCTGTGGGGAACAAGATTGTACAGAAAGGGACTCCCGGACAGATGGATGCATCCCGCCGCAGTTTCCTTTCGGCAACGGCCGTGCTTGCAGCTACGTCGGTGGTGAAAGCTCAGGAGAAAAAGGTGGACGGCGGACTGGCGGTCATCGAGGATAAGAAGATTCCGGTACGGGCCACACCGATTGTGCCACCGGGGGCATGGAGCGCACGTCATTTTGCACGTCATTGTACCGCCTGCCAGTTGTGTGTGTCGGCCTGTCCCAACAACGTGCTCCGGCCTTCGACCGAACTGGCGAAGCTGATGCAGCCCGAAATGTCTTACGAACGGGGGTATTGCCGTCCGGAGTGTACGCGCTGCTCCGATGTGTGTCCGACAGGGGCAATCCGTCCGATTACCGTCGAGGAGAAATCATCCGCCCGCATCGGGCATGCCGTATGGATTAGAAAGAATTGCATCCCGCTGACCGACGGTGTGGAGTGCGGCAACTGTGCCCGTCATTGTCCTTCGGGAGCGATATTGATGGTCCCGTCTGATATCGAAGCTCCGGACTCTGTCAGAATACCTGTTGTCAATGCCGAAAGGTGTATCGGGTGCGGGGCGTGTGAGAATCTGTGTCCGGCACGTCCATTCAGTGCCATCTATGTGGAGGGGCACACGATACATAGTGTAATGTAAAACCGTATAAGTAGAGAATATGAGCAATCGAGATAGAAATAGGAGAGTCTTGTCGCGCCGGGACTTCCTGAAAGCGATAGGAGCTGCCGGAGTTGCCACGACCGGCCTGACGGCGTGCACGGGTGGCGGGAAAGAGGGGACGCGGACGGTATCTGCCGGAGAAATCCCTACCGACCGGATGACTTACCGGGTCAGTCCGACATCGGGCGATAAAGTGTCGTTGTTGGGGTTCGGCATGATGCGCTTGCCTTCTGTCGGAGGACGCAGTGCCCGTGAGGGTAACGAGGAGATAGACCAGGAGATGGTGAACGAGTTGGTGGACTATGCCATCGCCCACGGGGTGAACTATTTCGACACGTCGCCCGCTTATTGCCGGGGCAAGTCGGAGCATGCCACGGGTATCGCCCTGAGCCGCCACCCGCGTGACAGGTATTTCGTCGCTACCAAGATGTCTAATTTCTCTCCGGCGACATGGAGCCACGAAGCCTCCATCGCCATGTACCGCAATTCGCTGAAGGAGTTGCAGGTCGATTACATAGACTACATGCTTCTGCATGGTGTCGGCATGGGGAACGGCATGGAGGAGTTCGAGAACCGCTACGTGAAGAACGGTATCCTCGACTTTCTGTTGGAGGAGCGCAAGGCGGGGCGTATCCGCAACCTCGGATTTTCCTATCACGGTGATATCCGGGTGTTCGATTACTTGCTTTCCCGGCACGAGGAGTACGGGTGGGACTTCGTGCAGATACAGCTCAACTATCTGGACTGGAAGTATGCCAAGCAAATCAACTCCCGAAATACCGATGCCGAATACTTGTATGGCGAACTGGAAAAGCGCGGTATTCCGGCAGTCGTTATGGAACCGCTGTTGGGCGGCCGCCTTTCCAACGTGCCGAGCACGATTGCAGCCCGTCTCAAACAGCGCGAGCCGGAGATGAGCGTGGCTTCGTGGGCGTTCCGTTTTGCCGGCAGCCTGCCCGGCGTGCATACCGTGTTGAGCGGCATGACTCGCATGGAGCATTTGCAGGACAATCTGCGCACGTATGCTCCTTTGAAGCCCTTGACGGAGGATGATTTCGACTTTCTGCAAGAGACGGCGACGCGGATGATGCAGTTCGATACGATTCCCTGCAACGACTGCAAGTATTGCATGCCTTGCCCGTATGGTCTCGATATCCCGGCTATCCTGCTCCATTACAACAAATGCCTGAACGAGGGCAATATTCCGGAGAGTGCACAGGATGAGAATTACCGCAAGGCGCGGCGTGCCTATTTGGTAGGTTATGACAGGAGTGTCCCGAAACTGCGTCAGGCAAGCCACTGCATAGGCTGCAACCAGTGCAGCGTCCATTGTCCGCAGCGCATCGACATCCCGAAGGAATTGCACCGTATAGATGCATACGTGGAACGGCTGAAACAGGAAATATAAATTTGACGCCATAGGGGAGTATGAAGGGTTTTCGTTTTTCCACGCTTCCTTCAGGCAATGGGGAAGCGCCGTACGGAGGATATATGCGACTATTATCACGAAGCCTTCGGTTTTGACGGCTTTATCGAAGAATCCGCCCGGAGGGTCATGGGGCTCTTTTCCGAACTGGGTATACCGATGTTCTATGGGGGGAGACAGTCGGTCGTGAACGGGCCGATGCCATTCCGTGCCCGACCGAACTCGGCAAAGGGGAGGCGTCTGACAGGATGAAAGCATTGCTCCGTCGTTGAAAGCAAAGAAGTAGTAGAAATTAGAAACAAAAGTATTCATGTATTATAGAACATTAGGATTGAGCGGATTGCGCGTTTCTGCCGTGGGACTTGGCTGCATGGGTATGAGCCATGCTTATGGTGCGCCGGCCGACAAGCGGGAGATGGCGGAACTCCTTGCCGATGCGGTGGAGATGGGCTACACCTTTTTCGATACTGCCGAGGTATATGGCACACCCGACCGTCCGCACCACAATGAAGAGTTGTTAGGTGAGGCGTTGCGCCCTTACCGCAACCGCATTGTTATCGCTACGAAATTCGGACTGACATTCGATAAGCCCGATGAAGCGGGACTGCACGCGCTTGTCCCCGATGCACGTCCGGCAACTATCCGTCACTCGGTGGAGGAGTCGCTCCGGCGGTTGTGTACCGACCGCATCGACCTCTACTACCAGCACCGCATCGACCCGAAGGTCGCACCGGAGGAGGTGGCGGAGGTGATGGCAGGGCTTATCCGCGAGGGTAAAATCCTGCACTGGGGCATCTCGGAGGCAACGGAGGAATATCTGCGCCGTGCCCATCGCGTTTGCCCTGTGGCGGCGATACAAAACCGGTTTTCGATGATGGCCCGCTGGCACGAGGCGTTGCTGCCCGTGTGCGAGGAGCTCGGCATAGGCTTTGTGGCGCATTCACCGCTTGCCAACGGCTTGCTGACCAACCGCTACACGGCCGGCATGGCTTTTGACCCTGTGACCGACTACCGTGCGTCTATGCCGCAGTACCGCCCGGAGAGTTTCGAGAAGAACCGTGCGTTGTTCTCTCTTCTTGAAAGGTTGGCTGACAGATATCGGGCTACCGCGTCGCAAATCTCGTTGGCGTGGATGATGAACAAGCGTCCGCCCATCGTTCCTATACCCGGCACTCGCCGCTTGTTCCGGCTGAAAGAGAATATCGGTGCAGCGGATATTCACTTGACCGGTGAGGAGGTAAGGGCGATAGATATGGCTCTCGAGAGTATGGAGATGAGCGAAGTATTCGGCGGCTCATCGATAAAGAGGTGACATTTGTATAATATATAGGAAAAGATAAAAGGCTGTTGTGCCGTGTGCAGCGATGGCTGCATGCGGTATTTTAAACGCACAGGAGACGATGTAAGAGAACGGCGTGTTCGCTGTGGCGGAACTGTCTGAATAGGGCATTGGACAAACTGGCGGGGAGGTCGGCGGGAACCTTTGATAAAAAGGGTGGGCCATAAAGCTTTGCCACAAAAAGTGTGAAATTGGGATATTGTCGGATATTTATCGCTAATTTTGCAAATCATTGGACAAGAAGCATGGAAGAGCAGGAAAATATAATCGTTGCCGATGCCCTCGGTGTGATAAAGACAGATATCGATAAGGAGTATCTGGCGCACTTGCTTTGTCTGGGAGGGACGTGCCGTTACCGTTTCAATGAACGGGATTTCGAGTTGCATGCGGGGGATTTGTCCATTATCCGCAAACGGAAGCTGATAGACAGGGTACAGCCGTCGGAGGATTTCCGGTGCAGGATAATCTATGCTACTTCCGGTTTTATAGACTTGTGTACGCCGCAGAGCAATTATGGGATGAAGGGGTCGTTGGCCCTTTTCCTCAATCCGGTCATGCACCTTACACCGGAGCAGCAGATTGTCTGCCGCCGCGATTTCGACCTGCTGGAGCAGCGTATCCGGGACACGGAGCACCGCTTTTACCGGGAAACGCTTATCAACACCATGCAGGCGGCGATTCTCGACTTCTTTGACTTCCACGCCCGCATTTATGGGAATAGTGATATTTCGACGCAGAATGCTTCTATCATGAGCCGTTTCCTGAAAATGCTGGAGGAGGGTACATACCGCGAGCATCGGGAGGTGACTTATTATGCCGATTGCTTGTGCGTCACGTCGAAGTATCTGTCGGAGGTGTCGAAAAAGGTCAGCGGATATGCCGCCAACTACTGGATCAACCGTTATACGATACTCGACATCTCACGCCAGTTGCGCAACAAGTCGTTGACTTTCGTCCAGATTTCCGATATGTTCGGTTTCTCGTCACCGGCTTATTTCAGCCGTTATGTGCAGCAGAATTTGGGTGTGAGGCCGTCGGATTACAGGGAGTAGCCATTTCTTTTGAGAGTGAGGTTGTGCTTTATGGTATTTTTTATAACCGTGCTTTTTCGCATCACCGCTATCTTTGCCGTAGTATCGTTGTCGAGGACAAACGGCAAGGGGGAAATTGGTTTGGGCTATACCGGGGTGCCGTATTTATTGTAAGTGGAGTTTCCGGTGTATATGTCATGGAAAACGGGCAATGGCGGCTTTCTGCGCTTGCCTTTACAAAAACTTTAGGTGAATAATTAAAAAAGAAACAGATATGAAATGGTGGAGCAGCTATGTAATGGATTTGCCTGCCCGTGGGCGGGCAGGAAGGATATCGGCAATCATGAGGGTCAAGCCTGTGGCCGACTATGGATGGGTAGCTTCTGCAGAAGGTCTCTTTCCTGTTCTTGTTAATACCGTCAAGGCATGAAGAGGATACTGATGCTTATAGCGGTCTTTTTTATGGTCTGGCCGGTTGTCCGGGCGAATGGACCGTTGCAGGTAAAATTCCGTTCAAGGGCACTGCTTGATGCGACTGTTTCAGGATATGGGAAAGAAAAGGCGCAGGGGTATTATCGGATAGAAGACTTTCGGGTGGGATTCAAGGCAACTTACAGAAGGTTCAAGGTAAAGGCCGACGTGGGAATAGGAGACGGAAAGTTGGCCTTCAAAGACTTGGTGCTGGGCTACCGCTTCAAGAATGGTGTGTTGTCGTTCGGAAACAGTTATGAGCCTTTTTCTATGGACATGCTGATCAGTACGGCTAACCTCCGTTTCCATCAGTCCGCCGCTTCTGTCCTGGCTTTTTCTGATAGCCGGAAATTGGGGGCGACCTATCATTTTTACAATGCCCGCTGGTATTTGGGAACCGGTATATATACCCACAACGACCTTAATGAGATAGGTGACGGGCAAAGAAACGCTTTTGTTTCTACCAGCCGTGCCGTATGGAGAAGACAGGGCAGTGACCATCGGCTGTTGCATTTCGGAGGGGCTTTCTCTTTCCGTACCCAGGAGGTAAATACTCCGGAAGCCCCGACGGGAGAAATAGGGTGTGTGGGGATTACGTCCATGTTTCCTGCCCCGTTGCTTGGGGCTGAAATATCTGACAAGGGCTCGGAAGTGAAGGGTGTGATGGAGGCGTTGCTCACTGCTCCGCGCTTCATGTTGCAGGCTGAGTATTGTTTTGACAGGTTTGGCCGTACCGGGGGAAAACATGCTTTCTGTCCGCATGGCGGATATATACAGGGAGGGTTTCTTGTCAAGGGACGCGGGTTCGGTTATGATTCCGTGTACGGTATTCCGGGGCGTCCTGTATCTTCGCAAGCGATAGAATTGGTGGCTCGCTTCAACTATACCGATTTGAATGACGGCAAGGCGCAAATCCGGGGTGGAGAGGAAAAGGACTTGTCTTTGGGTATAAACTTTTATCTTAACGAATATTTCGGAGTGAAGGTTAATGGCGGTTATGTATGGGTGGGGAGGCATTGCAACAGCTTTTATCAGGAGGATTTCTTTTTGGTACAGGCGCGTATGCAGTATATCTTCTGAACGGCCCAATGAACATTTTCGGAATATTTATGAGGGGGGGAAATCATTTGGGTGTGGAGAATTTCATCTAACTGTTTTCCGGTGTTTCAGCTGGTTACTATATCGGAGTAGTCCAGGAAGATATGGTATATGGAAAATGTTTCTTTTATGTTTGTGTTCCGTCGGTGTATGGATTTGTAGGTACCCGGGATGTCCGGATGGATGTGGCATGGCCGTAATGGCCGTTCTGTCGTAATGTGGCTTGCATGCCGGAGTTTGCCGTTTATCTCTTCGACTATTTGCCGGTCGGACAGGGAATGGGACTCTATGAATCCCAGCTGTCCTTCGAAGGGCAGCCTTATCTCGATGTAGCTTCTGTTTGTGAATTTGAGCAGGTCTCCGATGTAGCGGCTGGTGTCTGATAGGTTACTGATTCTTTTGCATTCTATGGCGAAATATATTTTGTCTTCGTTTTCTCCCCAGGTTTGTGCCAGTCCTAATTTATTGATAAATATGTCGATTTTGTCGGTTTTTTGTTTGTAATCGGTCTGGTCTATGTATTCTTTTTGTGTTTCTGAGGTAAAACTGATTTCGTCGAGGTCGGATGTCCTGGTTTTCAGGAGGTTTTTGTTTTTGGCCAGGTAGTCTTCTACCAGTCTGAAGCGAAGGAAGTCTTCGAAGTGTATTGCCGTGTGTTCTTTTACGTATGTTTTGGAGTATTTTGCTTTGTCGTTACGGAGTAGTATATAGCATTCTCCGATGTACCATAGTATGTTTTTTATCCTGTTGGCTGTAATGGACTGCTTGCGGTTGGATACGAATATTGAGGCTTCTCTCATTTGGTTACATGTTTAACTGGTCCAACTCTGCGTTTTCAATCTCTGCTTTGAACTCTGCGACGTCATACCATGCCATAGCGCGGTGCCAACATTTGTATTCGTTCGGCTTGATGATATAGAACGAGTTTTGTTCGAATCCTTTTATGTCTTTCCGGATAAACAGGTTTTTGGCCTTGTCGGCGGTGTCTGTGATTTGCGATATGCTCAGGTTGCCGATTTTTTCGAGGACTTCTGCTTCGTTTTTCTTGTCTTGGGGATATGTGATTTTGCCGGTCGCTTCTTTGGGCGAAAAGATAAAATTCATCGCGATGAAGTGCTTCAGGGGATAAATCTCTACCTGGATATGCTCATCGGGGTATATTTTCTGAAATTCGCGGATGTATACTTCTGCATATTTTTCAAGGACTGTTTTTTGGTATCTGTAATCTGATTTGTTGTTGAATGTAAAGTCTGTGACCAGATGTTGCTTGCTGTCCTGGAACTGGTATCTGGATATTTTCAGGACGTAGTCGATGAGGTCTTTTTCGTATTCGTTTATCCGGTATATGTGGTTTATGGTATGGTTTATGGTGTCCAGGGCTTCGCGATTTATACGGGGTTCTGATTGCATGAATCCGGTGTCGCCTGCTTTGAATTGCCCGATGAGCCTGTCTATGCTGCTTGCAAGGGTGACCGATTCTTTTTCGCCGGCATCGATTATGGGGAATGACAGGAACTCTTCTTTCCATCTGATTTGGGGCCTTGTGGAGGTTCCCCACGAGCCGGATGTCATATAGATATAGTACTGGTACAGGTCGGTGATGAGGTATGTGTATAGCTTCTTGATGGTGTCTTGGGAGTGTGTGCTGCTGATGGCGAAGACTCCTTTTCGGAATACGTATTCTTTGTCTGCCAACGAGATGACTATTTCTGATTCGTTCTTGGCTTGTTCTTTTATCAGAATCTGTCGTCCTTCGTATAGTCCTTTGATTCTTCCGCTTTTGATGTAGATGTCGTCGTTCTCTATTTTGCCGGAGGGGTCTTGGGAGTATGAGAAGTATCTTTTTATGTCTGCATTTTCGATGACGGGTTTGCCGAGGATCGGTGTGAAGGGCCCGTATTCGTCTTTTGTGCCTTTGAGTATGCCTGCTCCTGCGAAGATGGTTTTGTTGTCTATGTAGTCGATTATTTTTTTCTTGTTGTTTTGTATTTTTTTGAGCAGGTTGAAGTCCAGGATGTTACCGTATAGGGCTACTTTGAACATCCAGTCGTATTCGAGGAAATATCGTTGGCAGATGCTTTTCTGGTCGTATTTCTCGATGAGTATCATCTTGAAGTATTTGAGAAAGTAGTTGATTTTAAGGGATTGGTGTATGATGATGTTTTCCAGGTAATCGTCGTTGTGGGACAGTTGGTAGTATACGATACTGGCTGGACTGTCTTTTTCTTCGAAAATCAGGCGTCTTACGGGTGACAGGTCAAAGAACTTGTCGATGTTGTATGTGGTGAGAAATTCTTTTTTGAACTGCCTTGTGGTCTGTGATACGTTGTAAAAGATGGTGCTCGTGACAATCAGCGCGGCCTTTGTGCCGGAGTGCATGAAGTCTTTTGTCCGCAGGAGGAAGGATTGGGCTATCTCGAACCGTCCTACGGTTTTTTTGTTCGACTTCAGCCATTCGAGATGGAAGCTGTCTTTGTTGCTTTTCCACGGTGGGTTTCCCAGGATGTAATGGGGCCTTGTCCGGTTGATTACTTGGTTGAAGGGATGGGTCGTGTCGAAGAAATTGGCATGGAAGAGGTTCTCGTCCAGCAGATTGGGAAATTGGCATGTGTTGATGTCTTTCGGCTCTTGGTAATCCAGCAGGGCGATGTATATGGAGAAGCATGTGACTTTCAGGGCTTCTTTGTTGATGTCGATTCCGAACAGGTTGTTCTTGGCTATATTCCTGATGCGTTCGCTGAATGTCTTTTTATCGTCGTTGCCGTGCAGTTCTATTTCTTTTTCGATCATCCTTCTCAGGGATTGGACTAAGAAGATGCCGGAACCGACGGCTACTTCAAATATTTTGCATTCGGATGTGTTGTTTTGGGAGAGATAGGCGTCGATGGTGTCGTGGAGTATGTATTCTACCAAAAATGAGGGTGTGTATACTGCGGATTGCAGGTCTCTTGTCTCGGGGTCGATCAGGGACTCGTAGATTCCGGAGATGACTTCTACGGGGATTATGGAGAAATCGAATATTTCGAAGTAGAAATCGCTTCCGTAGAAGAGGGTGCCTTTTTCGGGTGTTTCTCCTTTGAATATGTCGGATAGTGCTGATGCTTGTTCGTGTGTGAGCTTGATGTCTACGTCTTTGAACAGGACTCCGTTGAACCTGTCGTTCAGTTTGGCGAATAGTTCGAATAGCTTGTCTGGTTCTTGAATCAGGTTGCTGAAGCTGTATCTTCTTGCGGGTATGTCGTCTCCTGTTATGTATCGGGTATCGATGTTTATGTTCCTGTCAATGAGGTATCTGATAAAAATCAGCCTGAGGATGAGGGAGTTCGGGATGCTGCCTTCGGGGTCGTTTTCTTTGTCGGCCAATGCATTCCTGATGTCTTTTATGTTCTGGAAAAGGCGTTCGTTGACGCGCTTTTTTATGCCTTTCTTTTTGTATGGCTCGATGTATTCTTTTTGGAACCATGTCCATATTCCGGTGCTTTGGATGTTCCAGAATGAGAATTTCCTGGTAATTTCTTCGTCTGTCAGATGCAGTTCTTCCAGGCGGCGCTTGTCTTTGATGTAGTTGAGCGCATTGTATACTTTTATTTCCCGGTTTTTGATGACAAAGGCTATGGGGGAGTAGTCGAACGACCAGACTTTTTTATGGATGTCTTCTTCTCTTTTCGTATCGGTGTTGCCCGACAGGTCAAAGAAGAGTATGAGCGGCTGGTTGTTATAGATGAATATGGCATCGGGGTCGATGAGGCTTAATTTGTTCTGTATGTCGAAATGTATGGTGGGGGAGTATGTCCCGTTTTCTTTTTTGAAGGAAACGGCTTCTCCGATGTTCAACTGAGACAGAAATTGGTTTAACGATTTTCCCATGCCATTTTGTTTTCTTCTACAAAGATAGGAAGAATTCGTGAGATTCAGCAGGTTTGGAAAGCAGAATATCGAGGGGGGAGATGAGGCAATTGGGCTTCCCACGAAAAGATTTTCGTGGCATACAGGTATGGCCGAACAAAAATATCTTTGACAAACGCCTAAATATTATAAAGAGCCGCTCTAACAACCCAAAGCTATCCGATGAAAATGTGTCACAAAAGAATGTCACCGTAAGGGCAAAGTGAATTGGCTGTTGGATGAATGCTACAAGTTGTTTTTTCCCACGAATTGGGGCATGGCTATATAGTTAAATAATCATGGAAGGTAAACATGGATTCAAATAAAAATGATACTCGTAATAATTTTAGGTGACTATATACGATAATACCCTAAATCGTGTGACACATTCTGCGAATGTCTTTATTTAGAATCTGTCTGAATTTTATTTATTGATAGTCAGTGAATTGAATTGTTTTACAAACAAAGTTCACTAAAAATCTGCCCAAAGAATTTTTTTCACCAGAGTTACTAAACCCAAATAGCAGAACATTTTGGGTATGCGATTGTAACTCGCCGGAGAATAGCTGATGAAATAGCTTTAAGGAATCTTTCTATTAGCGGCCGTATGGATGACGCAGACTTCAGCCCGGCAAGAATCAATGTTTTGATAATATGTTTCATCTTTATTTTTTGATATGGCATGCTTTTAATTCTGTAATCATATCCTCATTGGTTTTGGATTGATTGAAATATCGTTTTTTTATAGGTATGGAATCTTGTCCTTTGCCTCCCCAAACTAATTCTCCGGAATATATGACCCTGCTTTTCCAGTACAGCGTGCCTTCGAGAAAGAACGTATAGTTTCCCGGAGGGACGCGGTTGCCTTTATCGTCTGTCCCATCCCATTGGTAGGTAATGATACCGTTCCGGGGTGTCGCTCCCGTTATGGCATCTACTTGTGCGGAAGGGATGGTTTGGGGCTTCGCCTTGCTTACCCAAAGCGGAAGGGCATCTTTCCGGTATTCGTATCCGCCTTTTGCCGTAAACGATGTGGCATACAGGGTGCGTACCAACCGCCCTGCCGCATCTTCTATCCAAATGGCGTATTGGCTGGAAGCAATGCCGCCCCGGTGGAATCGGAAGGAAATCTCCAACCGTTCTTCTCCACGGTCGGCGGTCGGTGTTTCTTCTGCTCTTAAATGATTGCACTTGTATAGTGCGGTACAGGCAGATGCGAGTGTAATCAGCATAAATACAACTTGTTTCATATGTCATGTTCTTTAATGGCTTTCAGCCTGATTCGTACATAATCGATGTGCCAGCTCCCGTTATTGAACAGGATGCCGTTCAATGACTGCTCTGCTTCAGACAGGATTTCGTTTTCCGTGTTCGTGTCTACCGTGCGGAACGCTTGCTTGTCAAACATCTTTACCCAATTCCTCAAACCGCGCTCGCCGTTTTTGCAGGCTGTGGGGCGGTCGAATAGCAAGGCGTAGACTACTTTGAACCCGTTCTGTCCCAACAAGGTGGCGTATTCGCCTATGGTCGGGAAATAAAAGGGAAAGTCATATTCCATTCCTCTCTTGCGGAAACTTTGCCGCAGGGCTCCATGCACTGTTGCCGCGCATCCTTTGCCTCCGAATTCGCATACCAGTTCACCGCCGGGCTTCAAGGCGCGGTTTATCTGTCTTAAAAGAACCGGTTGCTTGTTCTCGTCGATCCAGTGGAAGACTGCATTGGAAAAGACGGCATCCACCGGTTGATTCAGAGTGAAGTCCAATGCATCCGATTTTATGAATGCCAGTTCAGGATAACGGCTTCGGGCTATGCCAAGCATGTCTTCTGAAGCATCAATGCCTGTAACGTTCAGTCCCATCTCGGACAAACGTTTTGTCAGCATTCCGTTTCCACAGCCCAAGTCTATGACATGGCTCCCGGCATGTGCGTCCAGAAGGTTCAGCACGTCTTCTCCGTACCGGGGTACGAATGAAAAGTCTTGGAGGTATTCTTGTGCATTCCAGTCTATGTTCATAGGTTTTTATTTTTCAAAATCATAAATATTCAATCCCAAGTCTGGATTGTATACGCGCTTTACTTGTTCGCCATAATTTTCCACGACAAACTCTCCGGCTCCGTTCAGAGTAGCGGCAAGCAGATGTCCTGCCAAGGCGGAATAATCGTTGCGCCCTACGGTGATATGCAGATGGAGATATGTTTTCTCGTCCATGGTTGATATATTTCCCGTAAGGTTGGAGATTTCCATTTGCTCCCGGAATGTTTTGTCTTCATAAGCTTTTGTCTGCGGATTGAAGAAACGGAGGGTAAGTTCTCCGATGGCTCCGATACCGCTGATAGAGCCCGACCGGATTTTTTTCTCCTTGCAGAAAGCATTCAGTGCATTTACGATTTCTGCGTGATTGTCGATGCTGACAATGTATCTGTTGCCAATTTTTTTGTATGAGTACATATTTTTTTCGTTTTGTGCGTTTGCCGGAGCAATCAATAGCCCGGCAAACAGCATGATAAGCCATAGTTTTTCCATAACATTCTCCATCAGAATACTTGTGTCGAAAGTTCGGGCCGCTGGTCTTGATGCCAGTAAGGATAAGGTTTCTCTGTTTTGCCGGCGGCATCGAGGCGTTGTATCTGCTCTGCCGTAAGCTTCCAGTCTGCCGCGCCGAGGTTCTGGCGGAGCTGTTCCTCGGAATTGGCTCCGATGACAAGGCTGCATACTGTGGGGCGTTGCAGCAACCAGTTCAGGGCGACTTGCGCCACGGACTTTCCCGTTTCCGCTGCCAGTTCGTCCAATACGTCTATTATATCATACAGACGGTCGTAGGACACGACATTATCCCTTACGGGTGCACCGCCACGAGCCACTCTTCCGTCTTGCGGCGCGGGGTTGTTCCTGCGGTAGCGTCCTCCCAAACGTCCGGCTGCCAGCGGGCTCCAGACCACGGTACCTACTTGCTGGTCTATGCCGAGCGGCATCAGTTCCCGTTCAAAATCGCGGTTCAGCAACGAGTAATATACTTGATGGGCCACGTACCGGCTCCATCCGCGCCTTTCGGACACTGAAAGCGACTTCATCAGTTGCCAGCCGGAAAAGTTAGAGCAACCTATGTAGCGTATCTTGCCGCTTGCCACCAAGTCGTCCAACGCCCGGAGCGTTTCTTCCACGGGTGTGTTGGCATCGAATCCGTGGATGTAGTAGAGGTCGATGTGGTCTGTGCCAAGGCGTCTCAGGCTCGCCTCGCATGCTTCTATCAGGTGGAAGCGTGAAGCACCTTCCTCATTGCGGCTTTCGCCCATGGGGAAGGTGCCTTTGGTGGCTATGAGCACCCTGTTGCGTTTTCCTGCAACCGCCTTGCCCAATATCTCCTCGGCAAGTCCGCGCGAATACATATCTGCCGTGTCAAACATATTCAGTCCGGCTTCCAGGCATATATCAATCATGCGGGCGGCTTCTGCCACTCCTGTATGGCCCCAGCCTTCGAAGCCGTGGGTGCCGCCGAATGTTCCTGTTCCCAGGGTCAATGCCGGGACGAAAAGTCCCGAGCCGTTCAGTCTGCGATATTCCATAATGACAAGTATTTAAATGTTTTATAATCCGATGGTTTCATATGAGGAGCATAAGTACCGACACGCAGGTGACGGCAGTCGTGAAATAGCGGAATCCCTTTTCAGGCAGTCGTTTGACCAGCAGAATGCCGAACATGCCGCCTAATAGGACGAAAGGCACGGCACAGGTATCCAGGAGGAGTGATGAGGCCGTGATATTGTTCCACGCCAGTGCCTGAACGGGGATTTTCAGGTAGTTTATCATCAGGAAGAACCATGCGTTGGTTCCCACAAAGCTGTATTTAGGCATCTTGACGGACAGGAGGTATATAGCCATGACCGGCCCTGCGGCATTTCCTATCATGGTAGTGAAACCGCCCAAAAGGCCGAAAAGCGGACCATACCACCAGCAAGACGGAAGCTTGTTTTCTTTTCTTTTCCATTCTGGCCAAAACATAATAAGCAATACCACGGCAAGGCATCCTCCCATCAGATGTTTGAACTCGGCAGGTGGTACTATCTTATCTACAAACAGGGCCAGGACAAAACCTGCCAAAGCGGCCGGAAGCAGTTTGAAAACATATTTCCATTCCGCGACGCTGCGGTAGTAGAGTACGGCTATCAAATCTGCCACGCACAATATAGGAAGTATCAGCCCGGTGGAAGGTTTTGCTCCGAAAGCTATTGCCATCAGCGGCACTGCCAACAAACTGATACCCTGGATACCGGTTTTCGACATTCCTATGAGTGTCGCCGAAAGGAAAAGCATTCCCCAATCAGAGGGGGATTGTATCCATGTGGAAAGGTCCATTGCTTTACTGTTTTAGCAATCCTAAGACTCTCATCAGTTCTTGCTTCATGATATCGGTATCGACGTCTTTCCCTGTCCAGTATTTTATGGCTATCATTGCTTGGTAAATAAGCATGTTCATTCCGGGAAGAATTTGCTTGCATCCGTTTGCCAAGGCATCTTTTAGTAAATGTGTATAAACGGGATTAGGGATGCAATCTGCGACTATCATCTGTGGCCGTAATGTGTCGACGCGAATATTGAGGCGTTGCTCAATGTCAGGATACAGGCCTACGGGGGTGGCATTGATTACTATGTCTGTATCGGAGGGAATGCTGAATGTACGGTTCCATGGCCGGAATGAAGCTTTTGCCGGTGTTCGGTTGTTCAGTAGGTCGGCCAATGATTTTCCTCTTTCACTCACATTCAGTATGGTGATTTCTTCTGCTTCGGCTAATGCCATCTCTACAGCTATCGCACGGGCTGCCCCGCCTGCCCCGAAAATGACAATCTTTTTGCCGGGTATGGATGTCATTTCTGAAATTGCTTTTACAAATCCTTTTCCATCTGTATTTTCACCTGTTGTCTGCCCGTCAGGGTCGATTATGACCGTATTGACCGCACCTATAATCTGTGCGGACTCTCCAATCTTGTCTAAGTACTTCATGACTTCCACTTTGTTGGGGATTGAGCAGTTGAACCCCCGCCATCCCATTGCCTTGGCACCTTCAAAGGCTGCCTGCAAATTATCGGGCCCTACTTCGCAATTGATATAGCGATAATGTAGTTTGTGGTGGCGGAATGCAGCTTCCATAATGGCCGCGGTAGGATTTTCGGCCGCAGGTTTTGCAAATGACCCAAGCAATTCATACAGGAAGTTCGGCGAAGAAGCCTTTTGTTCCTTGATGTTCATAATACCGATCTTTTTCATTTCATTTGACTCTGCAAAATTAACAGTAATAAAAGGAATATGGTTCGGTTATATTTGCAGTATTATCTATTATATTTGCAATCGAACAAAAAGCGTAAGTATGCCAATATTAGAACGTAAGATTATACATGGCGTAGCGACAGTATGCAGCCATATTTCTTATCCTCGTTTCGTACTCCCTTTGCACAAGCATGTAGAGTTTGAAATCATGTTGTTCACCCAAGGCAACGGAAAACAGTTTGTCGGTGAGGGTGTATCTGAATATAGAGCTGGGGATATCGCCCTCATCGGAAGCAATGTGCCTCATCTTCACTTGTGTGATTCCAAGTTGCATCCTATATCCGCAAACGGCCAAGATAATAAATGGAGTGCCGGAGAGGCTATACAGTTCAGGCCGGATATGTTTCCGGAAAATATGAAAGATATTCCGGATTATCGTTTTATCTACGATTTGCTGCAGAAAAGCCAATATGGAATCCGCTTCTACGATGAGGGTGTGTTTGATGAAATGCTGGGGATGGTACGGGTGTTTGATTCTTCTGAATATACCTCACGTCTTGTCTGCTTGTTGCGTATGCTCGAAAAACTGCATGACTGCCGGCATTTCAAATTACTCTCCGACACTGCATATAATCAAGCGAATCATATTCCTGATGTAAAGGAACCTGTCAATAAAGTGTATGCATATCTTTATAATCATTTCAAGGAAAAAGTGACGTTGGGGGGGATAGCGGAGTTTGTCAAACAAAATCCTACGGCATTGTGCCGGTATTTCAAACAGCGCACGGATAAGAGCATTTTCCAATGTTTGGCCGAGATACGGATTGAACACGCATGCAAATTGCTGGCTTATTCAAAAATGAATGTTTCGCAAATAGCGTATGAATCGGGGTATAATAGTGTCACTCATTTTATCGCTCAATTTGAGAAAATTACCAGACAGACACCGTCTGAATATAGGACACGGATAAAATTGTGAGAATTCTTAAGTGTGGTGAACGATGGTATACAACTTACGCTATGTCTTGATATATGGGAACAGGTTGTTTGGGTATGCCTGAAATACAAACTTGCTTTTTTTAAAACTTTGTTGGATTGATTCAGAGTAACTTCCAAAACGCCATTTCCTGCTACAAGTTGCCATCACTATGCCAATCCATTGTTTGATGCACAATGTCCGTTTGCTTTGTTTCCAAAACAGGGTATCAACGTTAAAAAAAACGTACCGTCAATGGAAGTATTGTTTTTTCGGAAAGAGATTTTCGAGGAAATGGGGGTGAAGTTTGGATGAATTTCTTTTCATGTCCCTACCGTTTTCTCGTTGGTCAAAAGT
>PPYE01584934.1_pt1 | contig 41517 bp, 38 predicted proteins | sample 1559881 | NCBI WGS metagenome assembly PPYE01 (sample SAMN08240022, study PRJNA423297) | Human gut metagenome, whole genome shotgun sequencing project. | reverse complement strand
CAATAAGGGAAAATAAGACCAGAAAAACAGATGCTTTCCGAAACATACCGCTCTCCCGTAGAAATGCTCTTATAGAATTACCGGAAAATATGAACCATCTTCACTTAACAGCCCTTGTTCCATCAAATCCTCCTCCGCTACAAGAATCACATCCGGATTCGGACACTTCACAGTTCCCGGGCTGCCGATACTGTCTTTTTGCCAGGTCTCAAGAAGTGGCTCAAGCAAATACCGGATTGCCTCTTTTCCACTGTCAGAAAGATTTCTCACCTGAGTCAAGTCCAGGGCCATAACCCGCATTCCATCGTTTAGGGCGGATTCTCTGCCATAAATCTCCTCTATTATATCCAGATACAAACCTATGTAATCATTCCCCTGTTCCAGAACATGAATTTCCTGCGCACCACTGATCAGCAAGGGATACCCCTCCATAACCGTACTGCCTTCCTGAAGTGACAATCGAATATACATTCCGGGTTTCAGTGTATCTGCTTTTATTTCCTGTTTATTTTGACTATATATTTTGACTTCTCTGCCATAAATCTTCTCCCGCAAGACCAACTAAAAAGGAACGCCCTCAGGCGTCCCTCAACATTAAAATCTACCGTAAATCAGGGCGCGTATCCCTTCTCTCACCTCACCCAAGGAGGCAGGCAGACTGTCTTTTTTCTTTTCGTATAAGGTATGTAAAAAATCTGCTGTAAACAATGCGATTATCAGCGATCCGGCCCGGTATCCCACGGTAAACGGATAACTGTCCACAAAGCGCTCCACGCCTTCATGGAGAAACAGAAACAGGCCCAATGTGTAGAACCCCCAGGCAATGGTACTTTCCAGACAGAGGATACCTTTGTAATTAAAAGGTTTCTCCGAATAATCCCACCATACTTCACCGAACAATGCCAGCATAATCCTGGCTGTCACATACTCAAGCAGTGTGGGAAACACACAGCCCAGCACATATAACAGCAGAAGGTTGCCGCAGAACGGCCTCAGCAGAAAAAACACAGACAACGCTCCCACTCCGTAAATAGGGCAGAATGGCCCTTTCACAAATCCCCTGTTGGTAAGCCGCCTGTTGCAGATTGACATGTATATAGATTCCACCACCCATCCTAGGATACTGTAAACCAAAAACCACTGGGTAACATGGTAGAGATCTATACCAAACATACTCTTTGTCCAAATCATACTTAATCTCCCCTTATATCATTGGCGCATCTCGTAACATGTGTCTTCATAGTAAGTTTTATGTGCCCATTCTATCATGGGAGCACCCGGCTTGTAAAGAAAAAATCCTGTACACATAGCCGCTTTTATTATTTTTCCTAAAGCATGGGGGCGAAAAGTCTCAGAATACTCTGCGCCATACGCACAAAGATATTTCTGCTGCGGCAGAATTTCATACAAATTTCCCTGCATTTTGGGAAGGTATCCTCCATGTCCTCCTTCACCTGCATCACAGCCCTGCTTCGGTACATCCAGACTGCACACTCAAAATGCAGATACAGGCTTCTGTAATCCAGGTTGATGGTTCCCACAGAGGCAATTTCATCGTCACAGACAAAGGATTTAGAGTGGATGAATCCCGGCGTGTACTCAAAGATCCTCACCCCTGCCTCCAGAAGCTGCTCATAGTAAGACTGGGTGAGAAGGAATACCATCTTCTTGTCAGGGATTCCCGGCGTCACGATCCGCACGTCCACGCCTTTTTTGGAGGCCAGGCACAGGGCTGTCATCATCTCATTGTCTATGATCAGATATGGTGTACAGATGTACACATACCGCTTCGCCTGGTTGATGATATTCAGATAGACATTCTCCCCCACGATCTCATTGTCCAGGGGACTGTCCCCGTAGGGCTGTACAAACCCGTCATTTTCAAACTCTTCCGGGTGATAGATATAAGGGCCGTACGCCGGCAGATGGCTTCTGGTGTGGGTGATCACTGCCCACATCTGCAGAAACATCACCGTCAGGTTCCATACACCCTCACCGTGCAGCATGACACCGGTATCCTTCCAATGCCCAAACCGCACATCCTCATTGATATATTCATCGGCAAGATTAATGCCGCCCGTGAACCCTGTATGCCCGTCGATTACCAGAATTTTTCTGTGATCCCGGTTGTTGAGGATAATGTTCAGCACAGGCCGCACCGGATTGAACGCCGCACACTTGATGCCTTTTTTCTGCAGTTCTTTATAATATCTGTGGGGCAGGGTGGTCACACATCCCATATCATCGTAAATCAGGCGTACATCCACGCCCTCCTTTACCTTTTCCTCCAGCACCTGAAGGATTTCTCTCCACATTCTTCCGTCATGTATAATAAAATATTCCAGGAAAATAAAATGCTCCGCTTTCTTAATCTCCTCCAGCATATCCACGAACATGGTATCCCCTACCGGGTAATACTTTGTGGTGGTATTCTTATGGAGGGGAAAACCGGCGTAATCCCGGATGTAGGCGGACTGGATGGATACTCCCCGGTCCATATCCTGAAGTTCTGTTCTTGTCCTGGGATCTTCCTTGAAATAATTGCCGATTTCATTGAGGACTGCCTCGGATTCCCTTGTCATCTTCTTAGCCACACGGGATTCGCCGAACAGCAGGTACACAATTGCGCCGAAAACGGGAATGACAAGAATCAGAATCGTCCAGGCGAGCTTGTAAGAGGGATTGATTTTCTTATTGACCAGCCATAATACCAGAAACAAACTTAAAATATCCATGATCCATCCCACAGTGGTAGAAATATTTCTCATACCCCAGGCCAGCGCCACCAGCCACACAAGCTGCAGCAGTACAGCCAGCACAAATACAAAGATCCGGCTGGACACCAGATCGATAATCTTTTTCATCTTCTCACCATCCTCTCTTTTGGCTCCGGAGTCGTAAAAAAGCCCCTGGTATTGTCCAGAGGCTTTTACTGCACATTAATTATATTTACGTTTTCTAGCTGCTTCAGATTTTTTCTTACGACGAACGCTTGGTTTCTCGTAATGCTCTCTTTTACGGATTTCCTGCTGAATGCCTGCTTTTGCACAGCTACGCTTGAAACGACGTAAAGCGCTATCCAAAGTCTCGTTTTCTTTTACGATTACATTTGACATAGTCTCACACCTAACCTCCCTCCAGTTGTAGATTGTGCATAATACAACTGTCTGGGTATTTTTACTGCACATCAAATATTATATCAGATTTTTGCCGTACGTCAACTATTTTGACTTATTTTCTTTAAAATATTTTATTAAAATTTTATTTTAACTGACCTTCCAGCAATTCTGCCGCTTTTTCCAGGGCTTCGGGCACTTTTTCCGGGTTCTTTCCGCCGGCCTGAGCCATGTTCGGACGTCCGCCGCCGCCTCCGCCTACTACTGCAGCCATGCCTTTTACAAGATTCCCTGCATGGGCACCGGCTTTCATGGCACTGTCAGTCACCATAGCCAGCAGGTTTACTTTGCCGCCGTTAACGCTGGCGAGGACTACCACGCCTTCATCCAGTTTTTCCTTTAACTTGTCGCCCAGGTCACGCAGTCCGTTCATATCCACGTCTGCCACAGATACAGCCAGCAGCTTAGTGCCTTTCACCTCTTTTACCTGGTTCATCACATCGCCCACTGCCTCCTGTGCCAGTTTGGCTTTCAGGGACTCATTTTCTCCGTGAAGCTCTTTTACCTCTGCCTGCAGATGAACGATCTTGTCCGCTGCTTCTGCCGGGATAGTTTTTAAAAGTGCTGCAATATGGGCCAGTTTCTGCTCCATCTCTTTGTAATATTTGAACACGCCGTCACCGGTCAGTGCCTCGATCCGGCGCACACCGGCTGCGATGCCTGCCTCGGATACGATTTTAAAGGTTATGATCACTCCTGTATTGGATACATGCGTACCGCCGCACAGCTCCTTGGAAAAGTCTCCCATGGAAACCACGCGCACACTGTCCCCGTATTTCTCACCAAAAAGAGCCATGGCTCCGGTCTTCTTGGCATCCTCAATACTCATAATCTCTGTCACAACAGGAAGCGCTGCCTGGATCTCTTCGTTGACCATTGCTTCCACCTGATCCAGCTCCTCCTGAGTCATGGCCTGGAAATGGGCAAAGTCAAAGCGGAGCCTGTCCGGAGTTACCAGGGAACCCTTCTGCTCTACATGGGAACCCAGAACGGTCTTCAGGGCTTTCTGCAGAAGATGGGTAGCGCTGTGGTTCTTACAGGTGTCTGCCCTGTCCTTTGCGCTGACTTTCAGTATTGCCACATCGCCTGTCTTTAACATGCCTTTTGTCAGTCTGCCCACATGGCCCACTTTGCCGCCGCGCAGCTTAATGGTGTCCTCCACAACGAACTGGGCATCCCCCAGCTCAATCACGCCTTTGTCGCCTTCCTGTCCGCCCATGGTAGCATAGAACGGAGTTTCCTCCACAAATACGGTTCCCTTCTCATCCTCCGTCAGGGCATCCACGATCTCGTTCTCTGTGGTGAGAACCGTGATTTTGGACGAATGGGACAGATTATCATATCCCACAAACTCTGTGGTGATTTTCGGGTCTATCTCATCATACACCGTGGCGTCAGCCCCCATGTAGTTTGTCACTCCGCGGGCGATCCTGGCCTTTTCTCTCTGCTCTTCCATGGCTGCCTTGAAACCGGCCTCGTCAATGGAAATCCCCTTATCTTCCAGGATTTCCTTGGTCAGATCCAGAGGGAATCCGTAGGTATCATATAACTTAAATGCATTTTCACCGGAAAGATGACTGCTTCCGGCAGCCTTCATCTCTGCCTCCATCTCTTCCAGAATATGCAGTCCCTGGTCAATGGTCTTGCTGAACTGTTCCTCTTCCTTGGTCAGTACATTGAAGATAAAGTCTTTCTTCTCTTCCAGTTCCGGATAGCCGTCTCTGGAGCCCTCAATGACAGTATTGCTGAGTGCGGCAAGGAAATTTCCTTTTACTCCCAGAAGACGTCCGTGACGGGCAGCGCGGCGGATCAGGCGGCGCAGTACATAGCCTCTGCCTTCATTGGTGGGCATAATGCCGTCAGAGATCATAAAGGTAGCGGAACGGATATGGTCTGTGATCAGACGGATAGATACGTCCACATTCTCATCTTTTTTATATTCTGTGTGAGTCAGCTCACAGACTTTGTTTCTAAGGGCACGGATCGTGTCAATATCAAATATGGAATCCACATCCTGCACAGCAACAGCCAGACGCTCCAGGCCCATGCCGGTGTCGATGTTCTTCTGCTGCAGTTCCTCATAGTGGCCTTCCCCGTCATTTTCAAACTGGGTAAATACATTATTCCACACTTCCATGTAGCGGTCACATTCACAGCCCACAGTACAGCCCGGTTCCCCGCATCCGTAGCGCTCACCTCTGTCATAGTAGATCTCAGAACATGGTCCGCATGGGCCTGCGCCGTGCTCCCAGAAGTTGTCCTCTTTCCCAAAACGGAAAATACGGTCAGCCGGAATTCCAATCTCTTTATTCCAGATATCAAATGCCTCATCATCGTCAAGATAGACAGAAGGATACAGACGGTCCGCGTCAAGTCCTACCACCTCGGTCAGAAATTCCCATGACCAGCGGATTGCCTCTTTCTTAAAATAATCTCCAAAGGAGAAATTGCCCAGCATTTCAAAAAATGTGCCGTGGCGAGCTGTCTTACCTACATTTTCAATATCACCGGTACGGATACACTTCTGACAGGTCGTCACCCTTTTTCTGGGCGGCACCTCAGCGCCTGTAAAATATGGTTTCAGCGGCGCCATACCGGAATTGATCAACAGCAGACTCTTATCATTATGGGGAACAAGAGAAAAACTCTTCATAGCCAGATGGCCTTTTCCTTCAAAGAACTCCAAAAACATTTTCCGAAGTTCGTTCACTCCGTATTTCTGCACGGTTCATACCTCCTGATAATTGGGCAGCACGCGAATGCTGCCGCTATAAATTACTGTTTTTAATAATAGCACAGGAATTGTCAGGTTTCAAGAAAGAAAAGCGGGAATTTTGCGGCCTTCCAGGAAAGGTTCTGCCAAATTGGTGCGGAAATACTGGATAAGGGGACCCACTGTCAGGGCAATGATAACCGTTGCAATCCCGATTTCCCCTCCTGCCAGGATACCGGCGATCAGACAGGTAAGGTCAGCAGCGATTCGGCAGTATTTGAACTTTCCGATCTTTCTGTCATCCATGATCAGGGCAATGGCATCATATGTGGATACTCCCAGATCTGCCGTGTAATACATGGCTCCTGAAAAGGCCAGCAGGAAAAGGGCGCTGACAAGACATACGATCCTGACAATAAGGGATGGTGTCTCATACACGCTTTTCAGCGCTGCAAATACCGCATCTGCCACCACGCCGTATATGAGCAGATTTAATAGTGTGGATACCCCCACCAGACTTTTTTTCATTTTCCATGCGAAAAGAAGCAGCAGGGCACACGTCACATTTGCCGCCATGGTAAAGCTGGTATGAAAGATTTTTGCCAGCCCTGTCAGCAGTACGCAGTAAGGGTCAACTCCGAAATCCGCATAGCGGAAGATCCCCACGCTGACGGCTGTCAGAATAATGCCGATAAATGCCATTCCGATTCTTTTATTTTTTCTTTCCATTTTCGTTCCTCCTGAAACTTTATGAAGCTTGTACTTGTTTCCGGACTCTAGTATAATGACAAAAAGCGGTATTTTCTATCAGAATTACAGCAGATTTTATAACAATATCATCATTTTCTATTTTGGAGGCAGTTTTTATGAAATCATCTGTTGTTGCGGTGGACAAAAATTTAAAGGAACAGATATCCCACGGAAATTATGCGTTTCCGGTGGATGTGCACAGTGAAGTTTTCCAGGCAGAGGGAACGGGCGCGCCCTCCTATTTTGTCTGCCACTGGCATCCCGAATCAGAACTGATGATCGTCCTCTCCGGCTCCATGCGTTATCAGGTCAATGAGACGGTCTATGATATTAAGGAGGGCGAAGGACTTTTTATCAACTCCAACTGCCTGCATATGGGTACCGCAGTCAGTGAACAGGCTTCCACCTTATCTGTCATTTTCCATCCCCGTTTTCTGTACGGGTATGAGGACAGCCTGATCCGGGAAAAATACATCTCCCCTATTCTGGACAGCGCCGCCTTCTCTGCTTATCCTCTGAAATCGGAAAACAGGGATGCGAGCCGCATCATACCCGGGCTTCTGCTTCAGTGCCTGCATCTGTATGAGGAAAAGAACCTGGCCTGGGAACTGCATGTAAAGGCCTGCCTTCTCTCCTGCTGGGGCGCTCTTTTTACCGTATTTACGGAAAAAGGCACTGACCGGAAAACTACTGCCAGGAGCCGGGAGGCTGCAGGTAAGGCAAAATCCATTCTGGAATTCATCCGGAACCACTATACACAGAAAATTTCCCTGGCAGATATTGCAGGCGCCGCAGCCCTGAGCACCGGGGAATGCGGACGTATCTGCAAACGTCTCCTGCATCAGACACCCTTTGAATATCTGAACGCCTACCGCGTGGAACAAAGCATTCCGGATCTTCTGAAAAAAGATCTGTCCATCACGGAAATCGCACTGAAACACGGCTTTTCCGGCTCCAGCTATTATGCGGAAACTTTTAAAAGTGTAAAGGGAATCACTCCTTCCGCGTTCAGACGCAGTCTGATAAGCGGCAGCTAACATAAAAGAAAGGCATGGCCATGCAGGGAAACCCTCTGCACAGCCATGCCTAAAAAATGTCCGCATCTATTACAGCACTATAGCATACGGAGCAATACAAGTCTAGTAAATTTTTCTGATTCTGTTATGATAATCCTGCCGACAATAACTATAAAGGAGAGAGAAATGAAAGCAGGTAGAATTTATCATTCAAGTGGTGCTGGTACTTGGCTTCCTTTTCTACAACAATACCTGGGTGGTCCTTATCATGGTGAGCATTGCACAGTTTTTCTGTACCATGACCAACGCCTGCGGACAGTTTTTGCAAACTGGCATCATACTTAACAACATTTAGTGCTTTCCCCATATTACCTCTTCGTAATCTTTATCTCCGCTATTTTTGTAGAAGGATCAACATTGACTGTAAAATCGTGAGAACGTATAAAATCTCTCCGTGATTTTGCTTCAGCAATCAAAGGTTTTTTCACAGATAAGTCTTTTTTTGTAATAAACGGCTGTTTTGAAACGCAAGCATAGTTCATGATAATCCTCCTTTCCTTACCTGAATTATAATATTAGATAAATATACTGTAAAGTCTAAAATGTTGTCACCTATATCTTTTACAATATTATCATTTTTACACACCGGGGTCCACCAGCAGGTCATCACCATCCGCCGCACTGGTAGCCAGATAGTCACAGCGTTCATTCATTTCGTGTCCGTCGTGCCCTTTCACCCAGATAAATGTCACTTTATGCGGCTCTTTTGCCTTCAAGAGCCGTTTCCATAGATCCACATTCTTAACCGGTTCATTTTTTCCCCGTTTCCAGCCCTTTTTCAGCCAGCCGTCGATCCAGTGCTGGTTAAAGGCATCCACCAGATACTTGGAATCAGAATACAGCTCCACCTCACACGGCCTTGTCAGCGCTTCCATTCCCACAATGGCTGCCATAAGCTCCATGCGGTTGTTGGTGGTGCGCACATATCCCTGGGAAAACTCACGCTCATGCAGCGTTCCTTTCGCATCCGTATAGTGGAGGACACAGCCGTATCCTCCCGGTCCGTCCGGGTTTCCCCTGGCAGAACCATCTGTATATATTTTAACAAGCATTTTCATTTCCTACCTTTTTCCAGATTCCGGTGGTTTCAAAATCAGCCACCGCAGCTTCCGACTCTTCTACAATTTCTCTGTCGTACCCTACCATGGATAGCAGACGGATGGCATTCCTTGTGGTAACCCTGCCCTTTTTCAGCAGATAGTTGAATTCCACGTCATCCTCCCTGAATTCCTCCTCAAAGTGATAGTTGGTATACGCTCCCTCCAGCATATAGGACAGCTCAATATCATGTGTCGCCGCAAAGGGAAGCACATGGGGCTTATTCAAATGCGCCAGAATATTGGAGGATGCCGCGATTCTCTCAATGGTATTTGTTCCCCGGAGCACCTCATCAATGATGCACAGAAGGGGCGCTTCCTCTTTGGATTCCTCCAGGATTCTCTTCAGGGACTTGATCTCCACAATGTAGTAGCTCTCCTTGCTCTCCAGGTCATCCCGAAGTGCCATGGAAGTCTGTATCTTAAAAAACGGAGCGGCGTATTCTGTGGCAGTACAGGTATACACGGTCTGCGCGAGAATGGCATTCAGCGCCACATTTTTTAAGAAGGTGGATTTTCCGGAGGCATTGGAGCCGGTCACCAGGATGCCGCCGGACGCATTAATGCTGTTTGCCACAGGTTCATGAATCAGCGGATGGTACAGATTTTCCGCCTTCATCCGCACATCACTTCCCTTTTGATACCCCGTAAAATCCGGCACACAGTAATACGGCATGGCCTCCCGAAAGGAAGCAATGGAAATACAGGCATCCAGAAGTCCGTATATCTCCAGCATCTCCTCCGCTTCCGCTTTATGCTCCTTCATGGCCTTCATCATGGAATTAAACTTGATCAGATCGATATGGGTCATCATTCTGATATAATCCAGAATAAAGGATTCCGGTCCGCTGGCAAATCCATCCCGGTCCAAAACCAGATTTGCCCCGTTTCGGAAGCCGGAAAAACCTTTTTCACAGGCATTCAGACGCTCCGTATACCTGTGAAGTTCCTCTATCTTCAGTTTGTTCAGAGCACCTGCACAGTTTATAAGCTGGAGCATGCACTTAAATCCGGTCAGATATACCTGTATGACTTCCTTGTCTTTCAGATACGTCCCCATATTGATACAGGTCACAAGCAGAAAGGCAAAGACGCCGTACCTGGGAACCGCTATGAACGCAGCAATAGAAAGCACAAAAGCCAGGCACATGAGAATCTGCTTCCACGGTTTTCCCGCGTCATACTCTTTTGTCACATGAATAGCCTGGTAAACAGACGATGAAGGCGGCTTTCTGATGTGTGCCAGGATCTCCTGGACCTTCTGGCGTTCTTTCTCATGTTCCCGAAAAAATCTGTACAGCCGTTCCCTCTTGGCAAGCTTTTCCTCCTGAAATTCAGGGGTACGGAGAAGATAGTACAGATAGTCCTCCCCCGGTGAGGATATTGTCTGGTTCATAAGCATAAACACACGATCCATATCCAGGTCATTCCAGGTAATATCGTCAACGACAAACCGCCCGTCCTTCCTCTTGCGAAAATACTCCGCAATCTGTTCCAGCTTATCCCAGGTGTATTCCCGGTCCGGAATCTGTCCCCAGCCCTTTTTTATTTTCTGGAGAAATTCCCGCTGTCTTCTCCTGTTTTCCTGAAACATGGTCACAAATACGACTGCCACAAAAATGATGATCAGTCCTGTCCACAAGGTTGTCTCACTCATAGATGTCCTCCGTTTTCTTTTACCAGTTATGAGCGTATCCGAAAAGCAATCTTATGACACGCTCATGCGCAGAAATAGTCTTTTATCAGCTTCAGTGCTGCTTCTATATCCTCATTTGTATGGGCATCTGACAGGAACATGGCCTCAAACTGTGAAGGTGCCAGATGTACGCCGTGGTTCAGCATATATTTAAAATATTTTGCAAAGGCATCTGTATCCGATGTCTTGGCAGACGCATAGTCTGTCACCTTATCCTCTGTAAAGAAGATACATCCCAGAGATGCCACACTGTTTACCTGGTAAGGAATATTGTTCTCAAGGAAAATCCTGTGGATTCCCTCAAACATCATCTCCCCTTTCTGGTACAGCCTTGTATAGATCTCCGGATCTTCATACAGGATCTTAAGCTGCGCAAGGCCTGCTGCCATGGCGATGGGGTTGCCGCTTAAGGTACCTGCCTGGTATACAGGACCTGCCGGGGAAACCTTTTCCATGATTTCCTTTCTTCCGCCGTAAGCGCCCACAGGCATTCCGGCGCCGATGATCTTACCATAGGTGACAAGGTCCGGTGCCACCCCGTAGAATCCCGCGGCCCCGTCAAATTTAAGCCGAAAACCGGTGATCACTTCATCAAAGATCAGCAGTGCCCCATGCGCATCACAAAGAGTCCGAAGACCCTGAAGGAAACCGTCCGCAGGAGGGACCACGCCCATATTGGCGCCCACTGGCTCCACGATCACAGCAGCCACCTGGTCTTTACTCTCTGTCAGAAGTTCTTCCACACTTTCAAGATCATTATACACCGCGATCATGGTATCCTGTGTACAGCCCTTGGGCACGCCGGCGCTGTCCGGCACACCGCTGGTCATGACTCCGCTGCCTGCACTCACCAGCATGGCATCCGTGTGGCCGTGATAGCATCCTGCAAATTTGATGATCTTATCTTTCCCCGTAAAGCCTCTGGCCACGCGGATGGCGCTCATGACGGCCTCTGTGCCGGAATTTACCATACGGATCATCTCCACATGGGGAATCCTCTCGCAGATGAATTCAGCCATCTCCACCTCTTTTGCAGTTGCACAGCCAAAGCTCAGACCATTTTCACTGGCTTTGATCACTGCCTCACGGATGGCAGGATGGTTGTGTCCCAGGATCATAGGTCCCCAGGACCCGATATAATCCGTGTAGGAATTGCCGTCCACATCGAATATTTTACTTCCCACTGCACCCTGTATAAAGCGCGGGGTCTCCCCAATGGCACCGTAAGCCCTTACGGGGCTGTTCACCCCTCCGGGAATCCGTTTTACGGCGCGCTCAAATAATTCTTCTGATCTTGTCATTACCCGATTCTCCCTTCGTCCATATATCCGGCCAGCTCTTTTGCAAAATAAGTCAGATAAATGTCAGCTCCCGCACGGTAAGTGCTCACTGCCATCTCACAGATGATCTTCTCCTCGTCAATGTAGCCAAGCTTTGCCCCTGCCTTCACCATGGCATATTCGCCGCTGACAGAATAGGCGGCCACAGGCAGATGAATACTCTGTTTCACCTCACCTATCACATCCAGGTAGGAAAGCGCCGGTTTCACCATAATGATATCCGCGCCCTCCTGTACATCCAGAAGCGCCTCCTTCAGGCCTTCCCTCTTGTTGTGAAAATCCATCTGATAGCTTTTTCTGTCTCCGAAAGAAGGGGCAGAACCTGCTGCTTCCCTGAATGGACCGTAAAAGGCAGAGGCATATTTTACCGCGTAGGACATGATCGGTATGTCCTTGTGCTGATGGGTATCCAGGATTCCACGGATCGCTCTTACTCTGCCGTCCATCATATCTGAGGGTGCTACCATATCGGCTCCTGCCTCCACGTGGGAGAGGGCTGTTTTCGCCAGCAGCTCCAGTGTTGCGTCATTTTCCACATCATGGCCGCACAGCACGCCGCAGTGGCCGTGGGATGTGTACTCACACATGCAGACATCTGTGATCAGATACATTTCCGGGAACTGTTTTCTGGCTTCCCGAAGCGCTCTCTGTACAATTCCGTCCTCCGCATACGCCTGGCTTCCCACCTCGTCCTTTTCATCCGGAATCCCGAAGAACATCACTTTATCCACGCCTGCCTTCATAAGTCCTTCCAGGGCATAAGGCAGCCTGTCAATGCTGTATCGGAACTGTCCTTCCATGGAGGGGATTTCCTCCTCCATATTTTCTCCCTCACGGACAAAAATGGGATAGATCAGAGAACTTTTGTCCATCCTGGTCTCACGCACCATTCTGCGCAGGGTATCGTTTTTCCGAAGCCTTCTCGGTCTGACTGTCATTTCCATGTTGCTACACTCCTTTTATCCTCTGTTATCTGCTATTTTTTAAGTCTACAACCAAATCCACCACACTGTCAATGGTGGCCTGTTTCGCCATAAATGTCTTCATACCCAGGGCATCCGCCGCGGCTTTCGTCTGTTTTCCAATGCAGGCAGCCGTCACTTTTGTAAAGTCAAGCCCTTTTACCGCCTCCGCAAATCCTTTTACCGTAGATGCGCTTGTGAAAACCGCGCAGTTGATCTCTCCGCTCTCAAAAGCTTTTTTCTCATCGATCATTTCCTGTTTTTCATAGAAAGTGTCATACGTGGGCACATCACAGATGAAAAGTCCCGGCTTTTTCTCCAGCTCCTGGACGATCTCTTTTCCGCCGATCTTGGCTCTCGGAAGAAGGATCTTCTCATTCCCGCTGCAGGCACTGCACAGAGCTTTCCCCAGCGATTCTCCGTCAAACACTTCAGGCATGAGATCCACGAAAAGACCTCTCTCTTCCAGTGCCTTTTTCGTACCCTTTCCGATGGCGGCAATCTTGGCGCGGCCTAGTATGCGGACATCTGTCCCGGCTTTTTTCATCTCCTCAAAGAACACATTTACACCGATAGGGCTTGTAAATGCCAGCCAGTCATAGGTGTGGAGCTGTCCGAATGCATTGTGAAGCGCACTCTGGTCTGCAAGGGGAGCTGTGCGGATAGCCGGAAGCTCCAGCACCTCAGCACCCATCAGACGCAGTTTTTGTGACATGGTGGAAATAGTTTCCTTGGGTCTTGTGACCAGCACTTTATACCCTGCAAGAGGCAGCTTTTCATACCATCCGAAGGTATCTGCAAGGGAACACACCTCACCCACCACAATGATAGCCGGTGTCTCGATTCCCTGGCGCTTTACTTCCTCCTCAAGTGTGGCAACGGTTGCCACGATCCGCTTCTGCCCCGCTGTGGTTCCCTTCTGTAAAATGGCAGCCGGCATCTCTTTTTGCATACCCGCCTGCAGCAGAGAGTTACAGATATCCGGAAGCGCGGTGACGCCCATGAGAAATACCAGAGTGCCCTTTGTGCGCACAAGCGCGTCAAAATCTATGTCATAGGCTTCCCCCTGCTTTTTATGGCCTGTGATAATGTGCAGGGAGGAGCAGTAATTCCTGTGTGTCACGGGAATCCCGTTGTACGCGGGGACTGCCAGTGGTGAAGTCACTCCGGGCACCACTTCGTAGGGAATTCCCTCTTTTGTAAGAAGTTCCAGCTCCTCCCCGCCTCTTCCGAAGAGGAACGGGTCCCCGCCCTTTAGACGCACCACCCTGTAACCTTTTTTTGCCTCATCCACAAGAACCTGGTTAATCTGTTCCTGGGGCATAATATGGTGGGAGGCACGTTTTCCCACGTTGATCAGGCGCACGCCGGCCGGAATCCGGGATAATACCCCCTGCCCCACCAAGCTGTCATATACTACCACCTGTGCGTTTTTCAAGGTCTCCATGCCCTTCAGGGTAAAAAGTCCGATGTCGCCCGGGCCGGCGCCCACAAGCCAGACCTTTCCTTTGCAGTATCTATTGTCTGTTTCCTGTTCACTGGCTGTCATATTCTCTCTTCTGCACTCCTCTCTCAGTTTCTGTGCAAGACGCACGCCCAGCTCCTCTGCTTCCTCTCTTTTCCCTTTCAGGCTGCCCTTTTTATAAGCGCCTGTCTCTTCCTCGTAATAGAGTCCGGTAAGCAGGATTTCATCCCGTTCCACCACCGCGTGGGCAGCCACCGGCGAGGAACATCCGCCGTCCAAAAACCTTACAAAAGAGCGCTCTGCCAAAGCCGCACAGGTACTGTCCGCATCCCCGTAGCCGTCCAGATAAGAGTAATCCTTCCCTTTTCTGCCCTGCACGGTCAAAATGCCCTGTCCTGCTGCCGGAAGGATCTCTTCCGGTTCAAAATATCTGGATATCCTGTGGGTAAGCCCCAGCCTTTTAAGGCCCGCCGCTGCCAGCACCAGCGCGCTGTACTCCCCGCTGTCCAGTTTCCGAAGCCGCGTCTGCACATTTCCTCTGACACTCCTGCACTCCATATCCGGGAATAATTCCCGAAGCTGCAGAGTACGCCTGAGACTGGAACAGCCGATGGGCTTTGTCCTGTCAAGCTCTGTCACTCCCTCGGGGAGCACCAGCGCGTCTCTGGGGTCCTCTCTTTTTGAAAAGGCAAGAAGGGGCAGTTCATCTGGGACCTCCATGGGCATATCCTTCAGGCTGTGCACGGAAAGTTCACTTCTTCCGTCCAGAAGCGCCCGGTCCAGTTCTTTTACAAACAGTCCCTTTCCCCCCACTTTGTCAAGGGTACGGTCCAGAATGATATCCCCTGTTGTCTTCATGGTGAGAAGCTCCGCCTTCAGTCTCTCATTGTTCTTCTCTATGTAGTCCTTCACCATTTCGCTCTGTATCACAGCAAGCCGGCTCTCCCGGCTGCCGATTACCACTGTCCTGCTGTTCATGATCTACCTCCCGGCGTTTTCAAAAATTCTTCCACTTTTTCCCTCATCTGTCTTGTCTTTTTATGATTTTTTCCCGCCGCGTTAAATCCAATGACCACGCCATCATGGCAGATAAGTCCCGGGAAATGAAAATCACACTTGTTCTGGTCACTGGCTGTATTCACCAGTATGCCCAGGCACTTGCAGGCACTGTAAATATCATCATTTACTCTGCTGTCATCTGTGGCTGCCAGAGCCAGGTCCGCGTCGTACAGATCTTCCCGCCGGTATTCTTTCTGTTTCCAGATAAGCTCACCCTTCTCTGCAAGCTCCCGGATCTCCGGCTGTACCAAAGGAGCGATCACCACCAGCTCCCCCACAAATCCCAGAAGGCTTTTGATCCTTCTGGCAGCGATCTTTCCTCCGCCGATGACCACGGCTTTTTTCTGTGTCAGGTCTGTGTACAGGGGAAACAGTTTTTTCTCAGTCTTCATAAACCTTCTCCAATCCGGCCACGCACTCCATAAACGCGTCCTGTTCCAGGGAATCCCGCAGGCCGAAGATCATTTTGTTCACCACTTTTCCGGCTGCCGTGTCAATGGCTTTCAGGAGTTTTTCCCTGTCACTGTCCTCCATGGGCGTCTTTTTTAAGATTTTCAGAATCCGCGCGTTCAGATCCTCCACTGCCTCTGTCTTGATATCCTGGATTCTCGGAAATACATCGCGCCCTGAAAACCAATCGTAAAATTCCGACATCTGCTCATCCAGGATGGCCCCCGCCTTCTGCATGCTGGCCCGGAGTCTTGGGGAGGCAGCATCGATCTTGAAGCTGTCAATGTCATAGAGTGTCACATTCTGCAGCTCTCCCACCTCCGGGTCAATATCTCTTGGCACAGCCAGGTCGATCAGTATCACATGATGGGGAACCTCTGCGTTTTCAAAAAGCTCTTTTGTTATGGTGCAGTTCGGGCTGGCTGTGGCGGATACCACCAGATCACATTTTGGCAGCAGTTCCATTCTGTCGCCGTAGTTGATACGCTCACACCCCTGGGGAATGGTCACAATGCCGCTCCGGTACTGACGGACGGTCACGGTCACATCAGCGCCTGCTTCTTTCAGAGCCAGTGCTGTCACCTTTCCCATCTCCCCGTTGCCGATGACCATGCAGGTTTTGCCCTGAATGGAAAATCCCTGGTTTTCCAGCCTGTCAATGGCCTGATGGATGACAGAGGTATTGGCCCTTGAAAATACCACTTCTGTCTTAACCTTCTTCGCCGCCGTCACTGCCATCCGAAAAAGCACCTCCAGCACACCGTCCGTACAGTAGGCATCCCTGGAAAGAGTCAGTGCGTCCTTCACCTGGGTAATGATCTGGTCTTCCGCCAGAATCTGGGATTTCAGGCCGCTGGTCAGATAAAACAGATGCTCCACAGCCTCCCTTCCTTCCCTTGTGATAAAATACTCCCGGTATTCCTCCTCGGGAACTTCTTTTTCTCTGCATAAAAAGCCAAGAAGGGACCCCTCCCAGTCTTCCTGCACACTGGCCCAGATCTCCATCCGGTTGCAGGTCGACAAAATAATACACCCTAAGATATCCCTGTCTTCTTTCAGACGCTCCATAGCGCTCACCGCATTTTTTTTGGTGAAAGAAAATCTGGCCCGGACATCTACGGATGCTCTGCTGTGATCAATTCCAATCATGGAAATACTCATAGTTCCTACACTCCATATCTTTCATTTCCGTTTTTTAGATGCCGCGGTCATAAAATATGACTGTTCCAAATCTTATACGGCACCTGCTGTTTTTTCATATTAGCACAGAATGAAAACGGGTGCAACATCTTGTTCCCCGTATACCCGGCAGGAAGATCTGGTGCCATAATAGTTTTCTGATTTTTCTTGTCGAATTCAATTGACAAAAAACTTCCGGGGAGATACAATAATCACAGAATTGAGTGTGCACAGGTGTCCGCTTTTGCGGAAGAATAGGAAAGTTGAGTTAAAAGCTCACACGGTCACGCCGCTGTGAGGGAAGAGCTGCATTTTATAATGTCACTGGGAAACTGGGAAGGCAAAATGCAGCGATGAGGCCCGAGTCAGAAGACCTGCCTGTCACAAACGATTTACACAATGGTTACGAACGATGGCCTTGTGTAAGAACAGGCGGATACGGCATTTATTCTTTGTATAAAGTTACCTGCCCCGCGTTTGTTCTTCTGATGGCCTGTCGGTATTTCTGCCGCCAGGTTTTTTTATACCCTTTTGGGCCTTTTGCCGGTTAAAGGGTAAAGATTTATTACTCGATCAGAAGGAGGAAAAGACAAAATGAGTAAGAAACAGAAAAAAATCATTGTACTGGCAAGCATGTTCGCACTGACCTTTGGTATCGTGCCCAACGTCAGCGCCATGCACATCATGGAAGGTTATCTTCCCGGAGGGTTCTGCATCGCATGGGGTGTCATCTGCGTACCATTCCTGATCGCAGGATTCATGTCCATCAAGAAAACCCTGAATGAACACAGAAACCTGATCACCCTGCTGGCAATGTCAGGAGCATTCGTGTTCGTTATCTCATCCCTGAAAATTCCGTCTGTGACAGGAAGCTGTTCCCATATGACAGGAACCGGACTGGGTGCCATCCTTTTCGGTCCCAGCGCAGTTTCTATTCTCGGTATCATCGTGCTGCTCTTCCAGGCCATCCTGCTGGCACACGGAGGACTCACTACCCTGGGCGCCAATACTTTTTCCATGGCCATCGCAGGACCTTTTGTATCCTACGGAATTTTCTTCGTATGTAAAAAATGCAAGATAAACAAGCATATTTCTATTTTTCTTGCAGCAACTCTGGGTGATTTATTTACATACTGCGTTACTGCTGTTCAGATGGCTCTGGCTCATCATGCAGATACCACGATCATGGGCGCCATGGGAAAATTCCTGCTGGTGTTCGCACCCACACAGTTACCTCTGGCAATTATCGAAGGCATCATCACAGTTCTTATTATTATGGGTCTTGAAACCTATGCGAAACCGGAACTTCGTACCATCGGTTTTTTAAAGGAGGCAAAGTAATATGAAAAAAACAGTAATCGGATTATTAGTTGTGATTCTCTTAATTGCATTTATTCCGCTTTTTGCATTAAAGGATGCGGAATTCGGCGGCTCTGATGATGCCGGCAGCCAGGTAGTTGAGGAAGTGGATTCCGGCTTCCAGCCCATCGCGGAACCGCTCCTTGAAAAAATGCTTGGCCGCGAGCTTCCGGGCGAAGTGGAAAGTCTTCTGTTCTGCGTACAGTCCTCCATCGGAGTGGGCATCCTGGCCTTCTTTATGGGACGTTTTGTAGAAAGAAAGAAGCTGGGAAAAGGCGAATGATACTTTTCATCCGGCGAAAGGAGTAACTTATGATAACCATTGATAAGCTTTGCTATACTTCCAAGCTTAGATATGAAAATGCCGGTGAAAAATTTGCGTTTGCGATGATTACACTTCTTTTTTGTGTAATGAGTCGTTCCATCGTGGTCGCATGCATTGTTTTAGCAGTCACAGGGATTCTCACCGTTTATAAGGGGGGAATCCCTTTTTCCCGCTATCTGCACTTTATGACTGTGCCGCTGGCTTTCCTGATTCTGAGCACCATTGCCATTGTTCTGAATGTAAAGCACGAACCTCTGGACATGTTCGCCATCCCAATCGGGAGCTTATATCTCACAGGAAGTCTGGATGCCCTGCTCTACGCTCTGCAGTTGATTCTGACGGCCCTTTCCGCAGTCTCCTGCCTGTATTTTCTGTCCATGACAACACCTATGCCGGACATCTTAAATGTACTGGGAAAGCTCCACTGTCCCAAACTGATGATTGAGCTTATGCTGCTCATCTACCGGTTCATCTTCGTGCTGCTGGATACTGCGTATTATATATCCACATCACAGAACAGCCGTCTTGGAAACAGGGATTACAGGACAAGCTTAAAGTCTTTCGGCTCCCTTGGCTCTGTTTTGATGATTCGGGCAGTAAAGCGCTCCAATGCCCTCTACAGTGCCATGGAGGCACGCTGCTATGACGGCACCATCCATGTTTTGAATGAAACCTATCCTCCTAAGAAAAAAGTGATTGTGTGGATTGTTTTATTTGAAATCTTTTTATTTTCCATCATGATCTGGAGGAGGTTCTTCACATGAACAATGACATTATACTGAAAGCAGAGAATTTATATTTTTCTTATGACGATGAAAATTCCCATTCGTTAAACGGTCTCAGTCTGGAAATCAAACGCGGACAAAAAGTTGCGTTTATGGGTTCCAACGGTTCCGGAAAATCCACTTTCTTTTTATGCTGCAACGGCATTCACCGTCCCTCAACCGGTACCCTGTACTTTGACGGAGAACCGGTCACCTATGACAAGAAGGGACTCTTAAAACTGCGCAGCAAGGTAGGAATCGTATTCCAGGACCCTGACAACCAGCTCTTCTCAGCCAGTGTATACCAGGAAATCTCCTTTGGCATCCTGAATCTGGGTGTGTCCGAGGAGGATGCAAAAAAAGAGGTGGAGGAGGTTATTGATCATCTGGAGATCACACCTTTCCGCCACAAGCCTACCCACTCCCTAAGCGGAGGGCAGAAAAAACAGGTCTCGATTGCAGACATCCTTGTTATGCATCCGGATATTATCATTTTAGATGAACCGGCAGCGGCTCTGGACCCCAAACACACCACCATGGTCAACCACATTGTCAATCGTCTGACAGAGGCCGGGATCACCGTCCTCATGGCAACCCATGATGTGAATTATGCCTATGAGTGGGCAGATGAGATCATGCTTTTTCATGAGGGAAAGGTTCTCATGCACGGCACCCCCGCTGATGTATTCAGCAACAAGGCAGTCCTCGCCCGGACGAACCTGGAACCGCCTGCTGTTCTGGAGCTGTTTGACAGTCTGTGTATGAAGGGTATTTTAAAACCCACACTGCCTGTCCCCAAAAATCTGAAGACTCTGGAAAAATACATCGCAGATGTCAATATGAATACTACACATTACGGAGGAATATCACCAGTGAACACAGAGACAAAGAAAGCAATCCTGGCAGTCAGCTTCGGCACCAGCCATGAGGACACCAGAAAAGTCACCATTGACGCCATTGAAGATTCCATGAGACAGGCATTTCCCGAATACCCTGTCTACCGGGCATGGACCAGCAAAATGATCATACGGAAGCTGAAAAACCGTGACAACATTATTGTCCCCACAGTAAAGGAGGCCATGGAGCAGATGGCGGCCGACGGCATCACGGATGTGCTGGTACAGCCCACCCATGTGATCAACGGCATTGAAAATGACCGGATGAAGGAGGACGCCCTCTCCTTCCAGGATTCCTTCCACTCCATTTCTTTCGGAGATCCGATGCTCACCACAGAGGATGACAGCCATAAGGTGATTGCCGCCATCGCCCGGGAATTTTCCCATATTACAAAGGATCAGGCACTGGTATTCATGGGACACGGCACCACACATTTCGCCAACTCCATCTATGCGGCTCTTGATTACACGTTCAAGGATAAAGGCTACCACAATTTTTTCCTTGGGACCGTGGAAGCCTATCCTTCTATGGAAAGCCTGAAAAAAATGGTGAAGGCTTACCAGCCAAAGGAAGTAGTTCTGGCTCCCTTTATGATCGTGGCAGGGGACCACGCGAAAAATGATATGGCTGGAGATGACCCGGAATCCTGGTACAGCCAGTTTAAAAACGAGGGATATGAAGTGAAGACGGTGTTAAAAGGCCTCGGTGAATATGAAGGCATACGCGGCCTCTTTATTGACCACATCCGTGCGATTGACAGATAAATATGTCTCCGACAGCCATTCAGGCATCGAAGCTGTTGCCAAAAAGGCCATGAAGCAGAAAGCAGCTCTTCTGCTCCATGGCCTTTTTATATTGTTATTCATATATCTCAACTTCGGAGATACAGTTGTCATTCCATCTGTCTCCTTCATATCCGCTTTTGATATAAAGGGATACATAGGAAGCTTCCACGGGTTCATCAAAGGACAGGCAGAACGCTTTCATCTCATCAGAGAACTCCACATCCTTTTTCTGGGAATCGCCCACACTGATGGTCAGGGACGCGGGTCTGGCATTTGCCTCCCACATGTTTTCACTTCTCCAGTTGCCCAGGTAAAGCACCATGTACCGCACTTTGCGGGCCTTGTCAAAATCCAGCCGGATGCCGGTGCCTTCGCCCAGTCCGTCTTCTCCCTCCTGCCAGGAGGAAGCAGTGTCACCGTCCACAGCGCTGGCTGCACTGTAATCATATTTTTCGGAGGACTGCTGGGAATTCTGGTCAGCGGATGCAATGGAAACCTTCTGGAATTTTGAAAAGTCAATGCTGTCTGCATCCACCTGTTTAAAATATTCCTGTTTCTTTTCCTCTTTCTTCTCTTCCTTTTTTTCTTCCTTAGGCTTTTCTTCCTTCTTTGGTTCTTTTTCTTTGTCCTTATCTTTCTTGTCAGCATCTGCAGCACCGCTGTCCTTCTTGCCGGCATCTTTATCTGTCTCTTCGCCGGTGTCTGTGTCCTTATTGGCTGCATCCTGCTTATTCTCTGTATTCTGCGCCTGCGCACCGGACGTTTTGTCTTCCGGCTCTATCTTGGCATAGTATGCCTTCTTCTCCTCATCCATCTGCTGCATGGTACGCACACCCCACAGAATGCCGATCAGAAGACAAACGATCAAAATACAACCGGATATGAGCCAGATGGGACTCTTCTTCTCAGGCTCTCCCCGGTGTTTTTCTTTTTTTGGCTTGTTCACAGCAGACTTCTGTGCCTGACTGGCCAGATTTTCAAAAGGAAGTTCCTCTGTGTCTGCAGAGTCTGAATCCATAATATCTGTGTCTCTGTATTCTGTGTCAGAATCCTCTGTGCTTACGGGATCTGCTGCTTTAAAACCTGCATCATAATCTGCTTTTACCGTGTCTGCTGCTTTAGTATCCACATTTCCGAAACCGTTCCCTTCCTTCTGGTTCTCGGAAACATCTGCTTTATCAGACCTTCCATTCTCTGCTGCCGCGTCTGCCGTACCTCTGTGAGCGGAATCCTCTGTATCCTTATCCGCTGCTGCGGCAGCCTCCATCTTCATGGCCTTCAGCTCTTCGTCGCTTTTATAAAACTCCCAGATGTCGTCCTCATCCATGTATTCCTCGAACACCGCTTTTCCGCACTTTGAGCAGAATAAATCATCGTTGTCCAGCTCATGGCCGCATCTTTCACACTTCATATTATACTTCCCCTTTCTGCCATTTCACTCTGATGTGTTATGCAGCGCTCTTTTCTGCGTATCGCAGTTTGTGCTGCATAACACAGAGTGAACAGAAATTTTATTTCCAGTAGTCCCTTTCATTATCAATCATATAGAGAAGCGCATTGCAGATACAGGCTGCGATGTTGCTGCCGCCCTTTCTTCCCTTTGCCACAATGTAGGGAACTTCTGTTTCCATGATCATTTCTTTAGATTGTACCACATTTACAAAGCCTACGGGAACCCCTATTATGAGATATGGAGAAATTTTTCCCTCCCTGATCAGTTCATACAGACGGACCAGGGCTGTGGGCGCATTGCCGATGGCGAATATAAGAGGCTTTCCCATGGAAGCGGCTTTGTCCATACTTGCCACCGCACGTGTCGTCCCCTGGCTCTTTGCGGCAAAAGCCACATCCTCATCAGACATAAAACAGAAAACCTCCCCGCCGTACTTTGCCAGCGCTTTCTTGTTAATGCCCGCTTTTGCCATCTGTGTATCTGTCACAATACAGGCGCCGTTCTTAATGGCATCGATTGCCTTCTCCACTGCATGCTCGGAAAAGCAGAGATTCTCCGCATAATCAAAATCAGCGCTTGTATGAATACAGCGTTTTACAATCAGCTCTGTACCCGGAATCAGTTTTCTGTCTCCCAGCTCCTCTGTAATGATCTCAAAGCTTCTTGTTTCAATCTCTTTTGGTTTTACATTTTCTAATTCTGTCTTCATCTCATCTGCCCTTTCTATATAACAGTTCAGACAGGTCTGCGCATTTACTGCGCTGACCGTATGAACAGGTAGCGCCTGCAGGCATCCAGCCCATCGCGAAGCGATTTTTCATGGCTGGATGCGTAACAGTTCAGCTTATCTGAACTGTTACCTTTCTATATGCCGGCTTCCAGGATTTCATATATCTTTTTCATATCCAGATGCTTTCTCAGCTCACTTGCCAGAATATCGTACTGTGTCTCCTTAAACTCTGCAAATTCCACACCTGTCATCTGGCTTACATCCAGGCCTTTTATTTCCCCTATGGCTTCCACTATCTTCCTGGTCACTTCCTCTTTGTCAAAAATACCGTGCACATAAGAACCATAGACATTTCCTGCACAGGCTCCGTCCTCCTTAGATGTGCCCTTCACCGTATCCGTGATGTTCACAAAGGGGCTGGCTCCTTCTTTCAGGGTTGTCACTCCCATATGGATCTCATAGCCCTCCAGCTTAACGCCTGTCAGGCCTTTTAATGCGCCTTCCACCTTTGGAAAGCTTCCCTGCACTCTGGTCCTTGTCTTGGCGCCCCGGAATATGGTATCCATGGGAAGAAGCCCCATGCCCTTTAACTGTCCGCCCGCTTCCACATGATCCGGATCAGACAGTGTTTCTCCCAGCATCTGATAACCGCCGCATACACCGAAAATGATCTTTCCCTCTGCCGCCTTTTTTAAGACAGCAGCCTCCAGACCGTTCTGGCGCAGCCAGAGAAGATCCTCCATGGTGTTTTTAGAACCCGGAAGCACAATCATATCAGGATTTTTCAGCTCCCCCACAGTTTTCACATAACGCACAGACACGCCCGGAATTACCTCCAGCGCATTAAAATCCGTAAAGTTGGAGATACGCGGGGTGCGGATCACTGCAATATCAATCAGATCCACTTCCTGTTTCCCGTCAAACCGCTCTGTCAGGCTGTCTTCATCTTCCACCTCAATGTTCAGATAAGGGGCCACACCCACCACGGGAATGCCGCTCTTTTCTTCCAGCATTGCAATCCCCGGGTCCAGAATGGTCTTATCCCCCCGGAACTTGTTGATGATCATACCCTTGACAATTTCTTTCTCGTCCTCCTCAAGAAGCATCACCGTGCCGATCAACTGTGCGAACACGCCGCCACGGTCAATATCGCCTACCAAAAGCACCGGCGCTTTTGCCACTTTAGCCATTCCCATATTTACAATATCTTCCTGTTTCAGGTTGATCTCCGCAGGACTTCCTGCGCCTTCGATCACTACAATATCATATTCCGATGCCAGTTTGTCATAAGCTTTCTTAACTTCCGGTATCAGGTTCTTTTTGTAGGCAAAATATTCCCTTGCGCTCATGGTTCCCAGAACCTCTCCGTTTACGATCACCTGGCTGCCCGTCTCATTGGTGGGTTTTAACAAAATAGGATTCATATAGACAGAGGGCGCGATTCCTGCTGCCTCAGCCTGCATCACCTGCGCCCGGCCCATCTCCAGACCCTCCTCTGTTATAAAAGAGTTGAGCGCCATGTTCTGCGATTTAAAAGGGGCCACCTTGTATCCGTCCTGTTTAAATATACGGCACAGGCCAGCCGTCAGAAGACTTTTCCCCGCATTGGACATGGTCCCCTGCACCATTATTGCTTTTGCCATTTCCTGTTACCTTCCTTTCTCCCGGTGTATTTCTTTATTCAGACTGCCTGCAGCGCCCCAATCTCTTCAAGCACATGCAGGAGTTTTATATTCTCTTCCCTGAGCCTTACAGCAATCCTGTAGTACCCCCTGGAAAGTCCGTAGTAATTGCTGCAGTCCCGGATTAAAATCCCTCTTTCCAGACATTGCCGGTAAAGGTCTTCGGGTCCTTTAAAAAATATGTAGTTGGCACTTGAGGCATAGGTCTGATACCCCAGGCGCTTCATGCCATCCAAAAGCCAGATGCGCTCCCTGTGTATGGCTTTCATGGATTCCTCCACATATTCCCGCTCTGAAAGTGCCGCAATACCGGCTTCCTGGGCCAGAATGGACACATTCCACGGCTGGGTCACCATCCGCATTTTTTCAAGCAGCTCTCTGTCTGCGCACAGGGCATATCCCAGTCTGACACCTGCCATGGCATAGCGCTTTGTAAATGCCTTGAGTATAAAAAGATTTTCACTCTCTGCCAAATACGGCTTCATGGTATGCACATTTGGATGTTCCACAAAATCCACAAAGCATTCATCCAGCATAAGGATACAGCCGCATTTCTCACAGCGGCGCAGCACATCCTGTAAAAAATCCTGCTCCATAAGCACACCGGTAGGGTTATTGGGGTTGCACAGAAAAACCATATCCAGTTCTTCTGTGATGCACTCCAAAAACTCCCTTCCCACCAAAAATCCGCATTCCTCCTTCAGCGTGTACCGTTTGATCTCACAGTCCACCGCCTCCAGAGCCTGTTCGTATTCCGCAAATGTAGGAGCGGGAAGCAATGCCTTTTTGGGTTTCAGGGCCAGCACCAGGGCAAAGATCAGATCCGCTGCGCCGTTTCCGCAGATGATCTGCTCCTGCGGGATCTCCTCATACCGGCTGATCGCCTCTCTCAACCGCTCACACTTGACATCCGGATAATGGCAGACCTGGTCCATGGCTCTGGCTACAGCCTCCTTTACAGATTCGGGCGTGCCGAAGGGATTACAGTTGGCGGAAAAATCCGTCACATTCTGATGGCGGTAGACATCCCCGCCATGGGTGTGGTAACTTATCATCTATTCCTCCTTACAGTAACATGAAAATCCCCATACGGATCAGGGCAAAGAAAAGAGTCCCCAGGGCAGCGCTTGCATACAGCAGGCGGTTTGCCCTTTTAATATCCTCTGTTTCCACCTCTCTTACCGCGTCTCCGATGGTAGGTTTTTCATATAATTTTCCGAAATAAAAAGCGTTTCCCGCAAGCTGAATGTCCAGAGCACCTGCCATGACAGCCTCTGTCTGGGCAGAGTTGGGGCTTGCATGATTGTAGCGGTCCCTCAGAAAGATTTTCTTCGCGTTTTTCCAGTCAAATCCCGCAAAAAGGGAGGCCAGTATCATCAGCCAGGCACTGATCCTGGCCGGTATGTAATTGGCAATATCATCAAGCTTTGCTGCATATCTTCCAAAATGCAGGTATTTTTCATTTTTATACCCCACCATGGAATCCATGGTATTGATCCCCTTATACAAAAACATGAGGGCAGATCCCCCAATGGCCATATAAAAAAGGGGGGCAATGATGCCGTCAGATGTATTTTCCGCAATGGTCTCCACTGCTGCCTTTGTCACACCGGCTGCGGATAAGCTCTGGGTATCTCTTCCCACAATCATGGAAACCGCTGTTCTGGCACCCGGCAGGTCCGGCTTTTTCAGCGCCTCATACACACGCATACTTTCCGCCTTCAGAGACTTCACTGCCAGCATCTGATAGCACATGAAGGTTTCCAGGGCGATCCCCAGAACCGTGTGGATATGGTAAGCCAGATACAGAAGCAGAAACGGAACTCCCCCGCTTCCTATACAGATAAGCAGTACAAGAAAAAATCCGGCTGTCTTCTCCCCCCCGGGGGTTTTTGGAAACATACGCCTGAGTATTTTTTCCAGCAGTGAGATACCATTTCCGATGATACGGACCGGATGGTACAGCCATCTGGGATCCCCCAGAAGCAGATCTATCAAAAAGCCCAGTATCAGGGCCAGTGCTGTCCATTTTACCATGTCTTGTCAAATCCTTCCCGTGTATATTTGCCGGCCACCTGTATCTTCTGGCTCTCTCTCCACTTCTTTTCTTCCACCAGTACCTCGTATCCCTGGGCATTCTTCACCTGCCAGTCAAAATAGCTCCTGTCCGCGTCTGCACAAGCGCCAAGGATACTCATGATCGTTCCCCCGTGCACCACAAGGGCTGCTGTGTGCAGGCCATCCTTCAGACACTGCTCCACACAGCGGGCAAATCCCCGGACGCACCGCTTCTGAAACATTTCCTGGCTTTCCCCCTCAGGAAAAGGCAGGGTTCCGCTGCTGTCGATCCATGCCTGATACTCCGGATTTCCTGACAGCTCCTGGTAATTCTTATTTTCAAAAATGCCGAAGTCGCATTCTTTTAAAAGCACTTCCTCTTCTTTCTCCGTTCCCGGAAACAGAATCCCGGCTGTCTCCAGACACCTGCGCATAGGGCTTACAAAAACCCGCTGGACAGGCGGGTAGGAAAACTTACCAAGAAGAAGGATTCCCTCCTGGCAGAGAGGTTCATCCGTGCGGGAGCCAATATAACGCCCCAGTCTGTTCCCCGCCGTCATGGAATGGCGGATCAATAGGATCTTAAGCATCTTTTATCACCGTCCCGATTCCGCAGGTCACCCGGACTACACGTTTAGCCGCGGCTGCCATCCTTGTGCAGATCCTGCCCACAGCCTCCCGGTATTTCCGGTCAAAGGCATCCACAGGGACCACACCATACCCCAGTTCATTGGAGACCAGCACAATGTCCGGATTTCTCACGGATAATTCCTTTTCCAGATCATCCAGGTCCCTGCCCTCCAAAAGTCTCGCCCGTATCCACTCATGGAAATGATACAGGCATCCGCAGGAAAAAATATCTTCATAGGAGGCATCGGCCCCGTCTGTCATCTCTTTCTCCTCAAATCCCTGCATGGCTTTTACATATTCCTTTTTTCCCTGAAATGCTCCGCCAATAATCAGCTGCATATACCTTTCCTCCGTTCTGTTTCCTTTGTAACCATTTCGTACCTCACAGTCCTTTGTCTATGGAATTCAGCCTGACTGCCGGCTGCATTTGGTCACTTTTCTTCTACAGGCAGCGCACAACCACTTCACCAATCACTGTGAACAGGGCAATGACAAGCTCACAGATCTGCATATGAAAACCGGCCAGGTCACCTGTGATCCCTCCGAACTGTTTCATGGACATACGGTAATAATACAGATATTCCAATGCCGCGCCCAGTATGGCAAACCCGCCGATCACCGGCTGATAGAAAACCATCAGCACAGCCGCTGCCAGTGAAAAAAGTACAGAGACCACTCTCACCGCGTTTTTCTGCGCACCGTCTGAAAAAGTGGCTGCCAGTCCGGTATTCTTAGCCATAGGGAAGGACGCGATTGAAAATGCCCCCATCCCTCTGGAGAGTACAAATCCCATACACACAACCGGAAGCCCCGCTTTGGTCAGCTCACTGTACACGCCAAAATACAGAAGGAAATAGCAGATTCCCACAATAATGGCAAAGGCTCCTGCATTGGAATCCTTTAAAATTTCCAGCTTCTTCTCCCTGGGCTGATAGGAATTCAGGGCATCCGAGGTGTCCAGAAGGCCGTCCAGATGGATTCCGCCGCTTACCGCAACAGGAATCAGAAGAAGCACAATGGTGATAAAGATACGGCTGTCCAGAAAACTGCCGGCATATGTACCCCAGAGCCAGGAAAGCCCGCCAATCACCACGCCTATCAATGGAAAAAAGCACATGACATACCGCATGTTTTCCTTCGTCCATTCACTTTGAGGCATGGGAATCTTGGAATACATGGAAAATGCGATCTTAAAACTGCTCCAAAACTGTGCCGCTTTACTCTGTCTCATCCGATATTTCCCCCGTCCTGTCTGTTTTCTCTGTCCTGTTCTTGTATGTGAGGGGAATGCCATACACCACCTCTGTCACCTGACAGGCCCGGCGTGCTGTCTCCCGGTTGATCTCACCCAGGTATTTCTGGTACCGTCTGGTCTCCTCATCATACTCTATGCCGTCGGAAAAAATTTCGTTGGTCACGATCACCAGCTCTGCTGCCTGCGCATCCAGAGCCTCAATCCCTTCCAGCACTGCCTCCACGGTTCTCTCCTTTGCGCCGTCCTCCTGAAACATCTCATTGGCGGTCAGATTGGACAGACACTCCAGAAGCACACAGGCGCCTTTTGGCACCTGCACATGTTTCAGTCCTGTATAACACTCTATGGTTGTAAAATTCTTCTCGGCGCGCATACGCCTGTGGCGCTCCACACGCTTTTTGCTCTCCTCATCAAAGGGGTACATGGTGGCAATGTAAATCCTTTCACAACTGCCAAAGCCAGTGAGCACATCCTCCGCATAGGCCGATTTTCCGCTCCCGCTTCCCCCCGTCACCAAAGTTATCATAATTTCGCTCCGCTTTCCTTAATCTAACGGCACATAAGCATCCATGCCGATACCGCCGAAATCGCTCATTCCGTAAAATACTGCTGTGGCAATGTCTAAGAGCGGGAAGAAAGCCACGGCTCCTGTTCCCTCTCCCAGGCACATATCACAGTGCAGACAAGCTTCCTTGCCAAGGGCTTCTAAAAGCAGATGGCCTGCAGGCTCTTTTGACACATGGCTGGCGATCATATACTGTTTTGCAGTGGGACAGATACCGGCTGCAACCAGGGCTCCGGTGGCTGAAATGACGCCGTCAATGACAACAGGGATCTTAAGAGCAGCACCGCCCAAAAACAGACCTGCAATAGCAGCGATATCAAATCCTCCCACCTTGGCAACCACATCGATGGCATCGTTTTTATCCGGTTTGTTCACCTCCACCGCTTTTTTGATGGCATTGATCTTACGGTTCAGGCCCTCACTGGAAAGACCTGCGCCGCGGCCTGTCATATTCTCCACAGGCATATCCAGAAGCACGGATGCCACAGCGCTGCTGGTTGTGGTATTTCCGATTCCCATCTCACCGGTGGCAATGATGCCGTATCCTTTCTCTTTCAGCATTTCCACCATCTCAATGCCTGTCTCGATGGCTCTTACCGCCTGCTCTCTTGTCATGGCAGGTTCTTTTGTCATGTTCTTTGTTCCATAGGCGATCTTGCGGTTTAAGATACTGACATCTTTTGCCACGCCCACGTCAACAGGGAAGATCTCCGCTCCGACGGTTTTACACATGATGCTGGAGACAGCTTTTGTCTGCAGGAAATTCTCTGCCACCAGAGCTGTGATCTCCTGCCCGGTCTGGGTCACACCCTCCTCGACCACGCCGTTGTCCGCACACATGGGAACCAGTGCTTTCTTTTCCAGATGGATATCCAGACAGCCTGTGATACCTGTGATCTGTACCAGCAGGTCCTCCAGCTTGCCCAAGCTGTGAAGGGGATGCGCTATACTGTCCCAGCGTTTTTTGCTCTCCTCCATCACTTCCTCATTGACCGGTTCAATTCTTTTCAAAGCCTCTTCCAGTTTCATGTTCCTTTCCTCTCTTCCTCTTTCTGTATTTTATGGTAACGATTCAGCAGATCAGTGCCTTCCCTGCGCTGACCGTCTGAATAGATATCTCATTTTTTATATTCCAGGCATTTTTCCAGAAATGCCTGGGGAAGCCTGGGATTTCCATAGTAATAAAAATGCGGAAAACCTGCCAGCAGATGCTCCGATGCATGCAGACAGTTCCATGTTCTGCTTCTCATTGGCTTCTCCGCCAAAAATTCATGGCCGCAGGATGTGGACTCGAAATAATGGAACTCATGGGCAGGACTTTTCCCAATATTTTTTCCGAATACGGTTCCCTCCCTCTGGGTAAGCGTCACATATCCAAATCGTCCCAGTTTTTCCGTTCTGTAGGCATGTCCCGGTATGATTCCCACACCGTCGCACGGATTTTTATCCATATCCTCCATGGATTCATGCAGATACATAAAACCGCCGCACTCTGCCAGAATAGGAATCCCCCTCTGATATTCTGCCAGAATGGCACGGCGGATCGGGTAATTATCCTCCAGCTCTTTCCCCAGAAGCTCCGGATAACCGCCGTAAAAGATCAGGCCGCAGACCCCTTCCGGAAGCCTTTTGTCATGAACAGGTGAAAAATACACAATCTCTGCCCCCATCTGCTCCAGCAGCTTTAAGTTGTCCTCATAGACAAAGCAGAACGCCTCATCCCTGGCAACTCCGATTCTGACTTTTTCGGGAAGGGAAAATGCATACGCGCTGTCCTCCTTCCAGGGCTTTTCTTCCGGGATTTCCGGGGCACTCCCCGCGATTTCCAGGATTTTGTCCACGCAGAGCGTCTGCTCCAGTATCCCTGCAAGTTTCATGAGTTTTTCCCGGAATCCCTCCACCTCTTCAGGCATTACAAGTCCCAGATGGCGGCTTTCCAGCACACAGTCCTCCACCTTCGGCACATATCCCAGAACGGGGATGGAAAGCTCCTCCTCTATCATTTTCCGGACTCTCGGATACAGCATGGCTGTCATCTGATTCAGAATCACGCCGGCGATTCGGCTGTCCTTTTTATACTCCGCAAATCCCTTGATATAGGGGAGCACAGACACACTCATGCCCCGGCAGTTCACAATGAGAATTGCCGGCGTCTCCGTCACATTTGCCAGCTCATAGGCACTGGCCCTGCTGGTGGTCCCTCCGACCCCGTCATAATATCCCATGACGCCTTCCATAACTGCAACATCCATGCAGCGGCTGTTTTTTGCAAGCAGATACCGCACCATATCCCTGTCAGTGAAAAAGGTGTCCAGGTTTCTGGATTTTGTCCCAATGACTTTTGTGTGGAACATGGGATCAATATAATCCGGCCCGCACTTGAAGGATGCCACTTTCAGCCCGCGGTTTTTCAATACCTGAAGAATGCCGCAGGTGAGCAGAGTTTTGCCGCTGCCGCTGGCACCGGCACAAAGAAGTATGCGCGGTATTTTCATATAATATCTCTCCTATCTGATGTCTCCTGTACAGGAAATAATGGTGATTGGATTCTCGCCCATCATCATATGGTAAGGCCCTGCTTTTTTTGCCCTTCCCACACTGAGCTGCACCACATCCGTATCCGTGACCGGCAGCTCCCTTAAGCAGCGCAGCACCTCCGCCACACTCTCCATGGCAATGCAGTTTATCACGATTCTGACCCTGGGATTTTTGCGCAGCAGCAGTTCCATAATGGCTTTCATATTTCCGGATGAGCCGCCGATGAAAGCATGGGTCGGCGCTTCCAGATCTTCCAGCACCTCCGGGGCCTCCCCCTCCACAACCATCAGGTTCTCCGCTGCAAATTTCATTTTATTTTTCTGAAGCAGTTCCGCAGCCAGGGATTTTTTCTCAATGGCGTAAACCCTTCCCCGGGCGGCCCGAAGGGCCATCTCCACAGAGACAGAACCTGTTCCTGCTCCCACATCCCAGCAGACAGAGTCACTGAGAAGCCCCAGCTTGGCAAGAGATACTGTGCGCACCTCCTCCTTTGTCATGGGCACTTTATCCCTTACAAATTCTTCATCCCGTATGCCATGGGTGGCCGGATATGGCACGAACGCTTTGTTCTCCGCATATACCACACTTAAAGCATCTCCGGTATAAGAGATAAAATCTTTTGGATAACCGGAAATGATCTTCTCCTGTTCATAGGAAAGCTGCTCTCCCACAAACAGACGTACATGCTCCATTCCGTAATCCATCAGTTTCCCTGCCAGCACAGACACGCCGTCCCTGCTGCCAAGAATTGCGAAAACCTTCTCATGGGTGCGGACTGCTGCTGCCAGATTTGCATTTCTTCCGTGGGCGCTTGTGATAAACGCGTCATCCCAGGATCTGCCGATTTTTCCCATGAAATACACCAGGGAGGAGATTCCGCATACCACCCGCACGTGATGTCCCGAAAGCTTTTCCAGAAGTTTTCTTGCTCCGCTGTAAAAGCCCACGTCCCCGGACAATACAACGGCTGTCTTCTCATATTCCGGATGTTCCTCTATATAGCTGCAGATTTTATCACTGTCATACTCCATGCAGGTATCCTGCCCCTCATAAGCGGCTGCCTCCACCATACGTCTGGCGCCGATGATGAGTTCCGCCTCCTTCAGCACCTGCTGTGCCTCCAGTGTCATGAGTTTTTCGCTGCCTACACCTATTCCTACAAGAGAAATTTCCCGGGACGGATGCAGGGAAAACTTTTTGCAGAGCATCCTCCTGCACGCAGCAAGGGAAATCCCTTCCTCCACAAGAGGTCTTCCCACCACGATAGGGGTACAGCCTGTCTCCAGGGCTGCATCCAGTTTTTCCTGATACCCTCCGGTGGCGCCTGACATTTTTGTGACCAGGTATTTACAGTTAAGCTGCTCTATCATAGCCCTGTTCATCTCTTTCGAGAACGGCCCCTGCATGCAGATCAAATTTTTCCCTTCAAATCCATGTTCCGCGCACTGTGCCGCCACATTTGCCAGGGAGAGTACCCGGGCAAACACCCGCTCTCTGTAATCGGGAATGACTGTATATTTGGCGATTTCCTTGCTTCCGGTTGTCACCAGAATGTTTCCCCTGGTGCCCTTCAGATACTCGGCAGCCTCGTCCACACTGGAGACGTAAACGGCTCTGTCATTTTTTTGATCACTCTCCCTGCTGCTGCGGAGAAGCCTTACATATCTGCATCCTGTCTTCTCGCAGGCTGTGCGGATGTTCTTTGTCACCTCAGCCGCATAGGGATGGGTGGCATCAATGACCGGGTCTGCCTGTATGCTGCGCATAAGGTTTTCCATATCCTCCTCTGTAAGGCGCGTATGGGAAACCGTCATATTCCCGCTTTTAGGCAGCAGCTCCTCCCCGTACTCCGTAGCCACACAGATATGGGAGGGTATGGACTGGCTGTCCAGAAATTCTGCAGTCTTACGGCCTTCCGTGGTGCCTGCAAACACAAGGACCTTACACATTTTTATAGCCTCTCGGCGTCACCATCCTGCCGCCGATTTCCTTTGTCTGGGAATTGCCGATGAAGACTGTGGTAAACATATCCACTTTTGTCTCCCTCAACTCTTTCAGGGTCATGACTTTCATCTCTTCCCCATCTCTTCCGATATTGCCCACAATTCCGCAGACAGTGTCCTCTGACTTGTATTTCATCATCAGGTCACAGGCTTTCATCAGGTAATCATGGCGCTTTTTACTGGATGGATTGTACAGGCAGACTACAAAATCCCCGTGGGCCGCATCTAACAGCCTGGTCTCAATCTTCTCCCATGGAGTCAGCAGGTCGCTGAGGCTTATCAGACAGAAATCATGGATCAGAGGCGCTCCGAGAACTGCTGCCCCGCCGGTGGCTGCCGTAACCCCTGGAATGATGGTGAGTTCCACGCTGGGATATCCCACGCCTACCTCATACATCAGGCCGGCCATGCCGTACACACCTGCATCACCGCTGCAGATCATGGACACGGTCTTTCCCTTCACGGCTTCCTCAAAAGCCATGACACAGCGCTCCACTTCCTTTTTCATAGGCGTTGTGAGAAACTCTTTTCCCGGAAAATGGTCCTTTACCAGATCCACATATACCGTATATCCAATGATCACATCACTGTTCTTCAGGGCTTCCGCAGCCTCAATTGTCATCTTTTCATAGGCACCGGGACCGATACCCACCACGTATAATTTATTCAAAATGCACACTCCATTTCCTTCTGGCCAGAGCAACGGTCACTCCGTCCTCCGCATATTTTCTTAAGATCAACATACTCTTCACGCCGTCCTGGCTGCTGCCCAGAACTGCGCTTCGTTCACAGACATTGTCCACGCCTGTCACCTCTTCCACAAATTTTGACTCCGCAAAGGTGCCTTCCACCTGTGCCAGCTCCTCCTTTGTATAAGTGACAAAAGGCAGGTTTCTGTCCTGACAGTACCCTATAATTCCCACCTCGTCCTTTTTCAGGTCAATGCTTGCCACCCGCTCCATAGATACAGAGGGAAGCAGCAGCTCATCGCAGGCTCTGCGGATGACACGCTCCACAGTCTCTTTTTCGGTATCCTTTCTGCAGCCCACACCTACTGTCACCACTCTTGGCACCAGGTACAGGGTATGGACAAAAGGATGCTTCTGGTAATTATCCGTCACATAGATACCGATCTCCGGTTTTTCTTTTTCCTCATCCAGCAGCACAAGCTCTGAGGGGATATCCCCGATCCATGGGAAATCGCTGGCAAATCCCACTTCCTTTCCATCCACAAGCGCTGCGGAAATCTCCTTCGCCAGATCCATATCGGAAATATAGCATCCGTTTTTCCTGGCAAACACATCCACCGCAAATTTCTTATTGATATCCGTCGCTGTGGTGATGACCGGTGTGGCGTGAATGATGTCCGCGATCTCCTCCGTGAGTTCATTGGCACCGCCGATATGTCCTGACAGCAGGGAAATGGCAAAACTGCCCTGCTCATCTACCACAATGACAGCCGGATCTATTTTCTTACTGGTCACAAAGGGGGCAATGCTGCGCACAGCGATTCCGCAGGCTCCCACAAACACAATGGCATCGGAATCCCGGAAGCGCATGCCCGCCCATTCTTTTATGGAGGCGTCAACAGGCTTTGCAAACTGCTTTACATTGCAGAAGGACCTGTCGTCCACCTCAAGCTGTGACTCATCCATGACTTTTTTTGTATATTTACTTTTTGTATAGGACTCTACCTCATATCCGCGCTCTTTCATCACCCAGTAGAGCATCTCGCTCAAACGGTATCCCGCACGGCTGAAGCTGATAATGGAAACTTTCATATGGAATCCGTACCCTTTCTGAATTCTGTTGTAAAACCGGGATCATATAATTTTGAACGGTCATATCCGTTATGCGCCACCACATCGCCGATGATCATAAGTGCTGTCTTGGTGATCTGGTTCTCCCTGGCTGTCTCCGCCAGAGTTCCCACTGTGCAGACAAAGGATTTCTCATCCTCCCAGGTGGCCTTGTACACGATTGCTGCCGGTGTATCCGCGGTATAACCGCCCTCGATCAGCCGCCTGGAAAGCTCTTCCAGAAGACCTGTGCTCAAAAACACCACCATGGTGGCATGGTGCGCCGCAAAAGACTCAATACTCTCCTTTTCCGGCACCGGCGTTCTGCCTGCCATTCTTGTGATGATCACACTCTGGGACACATTTGGCAGCGTATATTCCAGATTCAGAGCTGCAGCCGCTCCGCAGAAGGAACTTACGCCCGGACAGTGATCATAGGCAATGTTCTCCTCATCCAGCACATCCATCTGCTCCCGGATGGCACCGTACAGACAGGGGTCACCTGTGTGAAGGCGCACTGTCACTTTATTCTCCTTCTCGGCCCTGCGCATAACATCCAGAACCTCCTCCAGTGTCATCCCGGCACTGTTGAAAATCTCACAGCCTTCCTTTGCGTACTCCAGAAGCTGCGGATTCACCAGGGAACCTGCATAAATGATGATATCTGCTTCCTCCAGAAATTTCTTTCCTCTCAGGGTGATCAAATCAGGGGCACCACTCCCCGCTCCTACAAAATGTATCATAATGTCTCCTTCTCTTTTGCAATAATCAGGGAATAATATCCGGATTGTTCCGGTATGTCCTCTGCGCACTCATATATTTTTTCTGTGGGCATGCCGCAGTCCTCGATCATAACTGCTGCCTGTCCGCTTTCCAGTATGCTCTCACGCACCTGTTTCAGTTTTTTACCTGTCTTCATCAGCACTTTTGTGCCCGGAAGCTTCAGAATGTCATCCATGGTATCCGCATTATATGTAGCCGGAATCACATGAAGAGGCTCTGCCATCTCCACAAGTCCCATATTCAGTCTGGCCGCCACTGCGCAGAAGGAGGTAATGCCGCTTATGATCTCAGCTTCATATCCGCGCTCCACGATTCTTTTATGTACATAGAGGTAAGTGGAGTACACAGTGGGATCCCCCAGTGTGAGAAACGCCACATTTTTCCCCTCTTTCAGCCAGACTTCCACATCGTCTGCCGCCTTGTCGTGATTGGCCTCCAATACCTTTTGGTCCTTTGTCATGGGCATGGCAACGGAAATGAGTTCTTTTTCATCCAGACCGTCATAGGCACCTTTTACAATTTTATAAGCCACACTCTCCTGAACATTATTTCCGGGTACGGCGATGACCTCGCTTTCCCTGATCAGGCGGAGCGCCTTGAGTGTCAGCAGTTCCGGGTCTCCCGGCCCCACTCCTAATCCAAATAATTTACCTTTCATCTGTTTCCTTCTCCTTTATCTTTTGATATGGTATTTTCTTTGTGACAGCAGAAGGCTGAACGGTTACCGCTGTTCTTCTTTTATCAGCCTCATCAGCTCCCCGGCTTTTTCTGTCTCCCCGAGATAACCGAATTCGTTTGAAAAAATAACGGCACCCATCTTCATCCTGTCATAAGCGCGGTGATGCAGATAATAGGAAATCCTGTCTGTCACTTCTTTCATGGTCTCCTTCAGCTTTTCCTCTCTCTGGATCAGCACCAGCGCTTCATCCGTGGTGACGGTGTTCAGAATATCCAGTGCCGTCTCTGCGGATATTCCCGCGCGCATGGCATTGGCAGCCAGTACTTCAGCCCTGGCGTCTGCACAGCGGGAATGGGTGTTCATGATTCCTGCTGCCACCTTTGCAAATTTTCCAATATGGGATACAAAAAGAATGCCTTCCACACCCATGGAAACTGCCATGTCGATTGTCTCACCCACGTAGTTGCTGCATTTCATGGCTCCCTCAAGGGGAAGGTCCATATGCTCCTTCAGATATGCGGAGCCGTAATTGCCGGGGGTCACCAGCAGAAAACGGCTGCCGTTTTCCACACGCTGCCGCATTTCCACCTCTATGGTTTTTATGAGCGCGCTCTCACTCATGGGCTCCACAATACCGGAGGTTCCCAGAATAGAAATACCTCCCTGAATACCCAGCCTTGGGTTGAAGGTCTTCTTCGCCGCCTCCTCCCCGTTTGGAACGCTTATGATGATTTCCAGACCACCCTCATGATCATATTCCGAACAGATGTCCTCCGCTGCTTTCAGAATCATACTGCGGGGTACTTTGTTGATTGCCGCACTGCCCACCGGCTGTTCCAGACCTTTCTTTGTCACGCGTCCCACGCCGGGGCCGCCGTCCAGAACTATTTTAGATTCACCGGTTTTCTTTACCCGGGAAAAGATCTCCAGCCCATCTGTCATATCCGGGTCATCTCCCGCGTCCTTGCGCACAGCGCAGGACACAAAATCCTCCCCTTTTTCGATATGCAGAATCTCCAGATTCAGCAGTATTCCTTTTGGTGTCATAAAGGAGATCTCCCGGATCTCCTCTCCTGACAAAAGCATCCGGGCAGCCGCTTTGGAAGCTGCGGCCGCACAGGTTCCGGTGGTGTAACCGAAACGCATCTTCCTGTTGTTCCTGATAATGTAATAGTCTTCCAGACCAGTCTTATGTGTCATATGTTCATTTCTCCGAATCGGCCGGTATCAGCCGCATTTTTTCTAAAATCTTAGAAAACCCGCTCTGCGGTTTTCTATTTTCATAAATGAAAAACCGCTGCCAGAAAACTGACAACGGATTCTTTTTCTTATGGGTAACAGCAGAATAAAACACACACACTTATCCTGTTGTTTTGAACTGTCCGGTTGCCGCAGACGTCCCCCTCTCCGGCACCGCACGTATCTGGCTTTACAGTAACGGACTTGCACAGGAATTCCACCTGCTTCCGTAACGATTCCGGGTCATATAATCACTGTTGTAATTATATAATTTTCCCCGGGAAAAGTCAATGTAAAAGCGCACTTCCGTCAGATGATGATGCAGACAAGTCCGCCTTTGCTGTCATTGACAATTTTCTGCATGGTATCCTGAAGTTTTACCTGGCTCTCATCGCTGATCTGGACCAGTTTTGTGTGAATGCCGTCCTCAACTAACTGTCCGATGGACTTGCCGAAAATATTTGTCTGCCAGATGCTCTCCTGTCTCTCATCGCTGGTCTTGATATATTCAATCAGGTCTTTTGCCTGTTCCTCGCTTCCCACGATGGGGGCAATTTCTGTCTCAATATTGGCCCGTATCATATGGATGGACGGACTGACGGATTTAATTTTCACGCCGTATTTGCTGCCCTGTTTAATGACCATGGGCTCTTCCAGCTTAATTTCCGATTTATCCGGTGTCACTACACCGTAGCCCTTTCCTCTCACAGAGGAGATGGCTTCCCGCACCTTCACGTATTCTTCCTTCATTTTAGCCAGTTCCTGCATGGTATGGATCAGCTCATACTCGTCTGAAATGGATACCCCTGTCATCTCACTTAAGACAGCATAGTACCAGTTCTCATCCATATCCACCCGTATCCTCACCCTGCCGGTGGAAAGATCCAGGGCCTCCGGCACCAGATTGCGCACATACTGGGATTTCAGAACCATTTTATCCCTGGTGGCATCTTTCACGTATTTCATTTTTCCCATGAGTTCCCGGATACAGCTAAGCAGCTCTGCCTTCAGATAATGGTCTGTGGGAAGGATTTCCACCCATTTCGGTATGAAAAATTCCATCTGTACGATTGGGAACTCATACAATACTTTTTCCATGATCCTGGTCACATCGTCCCTGCGGAGCTGCTCACAGTTTACACTCAGAACACCTGCCTGATACTTCTGTTTCAGCTCCTCACACAGAGCAAGTGTCTCCTCCTTGTAGGGCTTCTGGGAATTTACCAGGATCAAAAACGGTTTTCCCGATTTTTTCAGCTCCGCAACGGTTTTCTCCTCACTCTCTATGTAATTATTCCTGGGAATCTCTCCAAAAGAACCGTCACATGTGATAACAAGACCGATATTGGAATGTTCCTCGATCACCTTCTTGGTGCCTGTCTCCGCTGCCTGATGGAAAGGTATCTCATATCCGAACCAGGGTGTCTTGACCATACGCTCCTTGCCGTCCTCCATATTGCCCGCTGCATCCGGCACCATATACCCTACACAGTCGATGAGACGGATCTTCGCGGTCACATCATCACCGATTTTTATCTTAGCGGCTTCTTTCGGAATAAATTTTGGCTCCACGGTGGTGATCAATTTTCCGGAACCGCTTAAAGGGAGCTGGTCTCTCACCTCTTTCTGTGCTGCCTCTTCCATGTTAGGCAGTGCTGCCAGCTCCATAAAACGGCGGACAAATGTGGATTTTCCCGTCCGCACCGGTCCCACTACCCCTATGTAAATTTCTCCTCTGGTGCGGGCTTGTATGTCTTTATAAATGTTATATGTATCCATGAAAATACCCCCTTATCGTACTGCTAAATTATATGCTTCCAGCCCTTTAGATATTCCTTTTCTTTCATAAAATGCCATAGAACCAAACATTTGTTCTTGACACTTTTTCTTCCCTGTGCTATTCTGTAAGCAGAACATACATTCGGAAGGATTTGAGCAATATGTACTTATCATCATCCCTTACCCTGGAAGAAAAACTAAAGATTTTATCTGATGCGGCCAAGTACGATGTGGCCTGTACCTCCAGCGGCTCTGACCGCCGCGGTGAGAAGGGCAGTCTGGGCAATTCCGTAGCTGCAGGCATCTGCCACAGCTTTGCCTCTGACGGACGCTGTATCTCCCTGTTAAAAATTCTATTATCCAATGAGTGCATCTATGACTGCAAATACTGTCTGAACCGCCGTTCCAACGACAAAGTGCGCACCACTTTCACCCCGGATGAGATCTGCAGCCTTACCGTAGAATTTTATAAAAGAAACTATATAGAAGGTCTCTTTTTAAGCTCCGGCGTCGTAAAAACACCGACCTATACCATGGAACTTATGTATCGAAGCCTTTATCTGCTGCGCACCAAATACCATTTCCGCGGCTATATTCATGCCAAAGCCGTCCCCGGAGCCGCTCCTGAGATCATTGAGCAGATTGGCTATCTGGCTGACCGCATGAGCGTCAATATGGAACTTCCCACCAGAGAGTCCCTTCATGCCCTGGCACCCGGCAAAAGCCATGAGAATATCTTAAAGCCCATAAAACAAATACAGCACGGCATCACAGACTACCGCCTCTCCATAGGCAAGTCTGCCCAGATGGAGCGCAGCAGTGCCAACCGCTATCTCTCCAACTCCATCTTCAAAGACAAAAAAGAGAAACAGGACACCATCACAGGCTCTTCCGGCAGCAAAGCCCTGAACGGCCCTCAGACCCCTGCCGGGACAGGCCCTTCTGCCTCCCCGGCCCATCCGGCACCCTCATCGGATGCCGGAAGTCCGTCCTTTTATTTCCGCCAAAACACACCTTCTCTGCCTGCTGCCCCAAACCGTTCTTTTGTCCCCGCAGGCCAGAGCACACAGATGATCATCGGTGCCACCCCGGAAAACGACTACCAGCTTTTACAGGTAACACAGTCCCTGTACCAGCAGTTTGACTTAAAGCGCGTCTTCTTCTCCGCCTATGTCCCTCTGAACGAGGACTCCGCCCTTCCCTCCCTGGACACGGCCCCTCCCCTTTTAAG
>PPYE01293298.1_pt1 | contig 41534 bp, 39 predicted proteins | sample 1559881 | NCBI WGS metagenome assembly PPYE01 (sample SAMN08240022, study PRJNA423297) | Human gut metagenome, whole genome shotgun sequencing project. | reverse complement strand
GATATACAATATTCAATTGATCAGATTTACTATCTATACTATACCGTGTAATGGTCAGTTTGTCTATGTTTTTTCGACTACTTCATTCTTGTCTAACAAATTGATATTTCCCATAATCTTTTTTTCCAAAAATCTTATCAAATCCCATTTTCTCAACCAGTAGATTCGCTTTTTCTTTGGTGCCCTGGTTCGCATTCAGTTTATCAATAGAATTATGAATTGAAATATTTTCCAAATCAATTAACGCTTTTTTCGGATCAATTAACACCTTTTCCGGACCAATTAACACCTCTTTTTCTGGAACATTATAATTCAAATTATAAAGAATAACAAAAAAGAGGTTGGAGTTGATCTAAAAAGTGGTCTATCACTTCTCCTCTGAAATCTTCCAATGGCCATTTGATCCCCGTCCAATATAATTTACGTGATCCATTTGTTTTATACGGCGTTTTATCGTCTTAGAACTCACGCCTAAAATCATAGCCATCTTTTCTGTGCTCATCTTGTTGTTTTTTTGAATTAAGCCAATAATCTGATCCTCCATATTATCCTGGGGGACATTCTGAGGGACATCCTGGGGGACATTCTGAGGGACATCATAATTCAGATTTGACATCACCACCGTAAACTGATATCTGTCTGAACGGAATATGGGCTTTTTTGTATCGTCATAATTTATCTGAAACTCATATCCACTGATGATTTTTTCAAAGCCGCTTCCTTTCCGCTCCATATATCCCAGCCGGTTCAGCACATCTGCAAGAACCGGATTTCTTCTGGTCGATGGAACTGTAAGCGGATCACGCTCCTGGATCAGGGAGCCATCAGGCATCCCTCCCGGAGAGTATATCTCCATCCGGTCATCATAAATATCAATATGGACCTCACTTCCATTGATCAGGTAGTCACGATGGGCCAGCCCGTTAATGAGTGCTTCATGATAACTCCGCTCTACGTATTCAGGCATTTCCTCACGGGAATTTTCTGTTTTTCTCCACATCACCCGATTATTCCGTTTTATAAAAGCCTCACCGTTTTCAATCAGCGAAATAATGCTGCCGGAATATTCCGCATCATCCAGCGCGTCCATTATTCCGCCGCTCTTATTTATGCCATTCCACCTTGTACAAAACACTCTTGACCACCTGATCGGGCTTTCATCGGCAAGGAGCGCCCCTGCATTGGTCAGATATCCCTGTTCATCTGCCAGCCCGAAGGAAATCAGATCTTTCTCATCAAAGCTGTTTCCTGTCCACTTTTTATATCTCTCTTTCAATTTTGAAAAAGCATAGTCCTCTGCCTTATAAGAAGAAATCTGTGAATCATAGGAAGTATTCTTTCCCCGGAGGGCAAGCCGCTTTAACTCAGTAGAAGTTGCTTTCACACTCTCATTCCCGACACGGATATATGCTTCCAACACTCCATCCCCGGAATAATAATAGGGTGTCTCCTCGCCTTTACAAATATCCAGGAGGACTAATGTTTTCCCCTCTTCTTCACAAAATCGGAGCGTGAATTCCGGTATGGGATCCAGTCTGCTTTTTATGATTTCACTGATTTTTTCCGCATCCCTCTCCGGATTGGCAAGGCCAATAATATTCCCGTCATCAGAGATGCCAAAAATCAATACTCCACCGGACGTATTGGCAAATGCGCTGACACTTTTGCACCAGCTTTTCGGCTTTTTTATCTCAAGTGCAGCTTTCTTATCATATTCTGTTGTTTCACCAATAAAGTTTCTAATATCCATAAGACACATCCTCTGCTTGACTCATTAAGATGCTTCATCCACCTGATTTACTGTATTTATATTGAAATGCAATTCTAAGTTTCCGCCGGACTCAACCGATACATTTGCTGATACATCCTTTTTGTGTCACGATATCGTCCGGAACAACGCAGCCCGTATATTTCATCTGAGCTATAAGGAAGATGATACAAATTTTCTCTGGTAACAATGACAAAATAACTGTCGCTTCTTTTTACAGCATCCGCGAACTCTTCCGTAGTGACAAAAACATTTCCGTCATCAATAAAAAATATAGTATCTGCTGCCTCCTCCACAGACCACTTCCAGTTATCCCTGTACAATACTTTGCATGGGACTTCACTGATCAGATCTATTCCGCTGGAATCTTCATAATGCCGTGCCTGCCATATCATATCAATGAGTGTTGTTTTTCCTGTTGCACTGTCTCCACGGATTATGGTTATTTTTTCTTCTATTTCAAGTTCGTAATAAAGCCTGTTGTTTTTTACAATAATCTTATGCTTTCCCGTCATCTTCTCACCTACACGTACTTAGCGGCAACCGCTATAAAACGATCAAGATCATGAACCATTTCCCCATTGTTAAGAATTTTGATTTCAAAAGGCTCTTTTCCAAAATTCATAATATGCCGCAGATTAATTGTCAGATCCTTCCTTTTTCCGATTTCCAGAATCCATTTCGCACAATTGTTGCCACAAGCGGATGCATTAAATACTCTTCCTGAATCATCAAAAGCCATCAAAATCAATGTTTTTACACCGCCGGATATCTCTTTTACAGAAATCGGGCCCAATACAGGACTCTCTATAAGATGAGGACCGATAACTTCTGATTTATCTACATCTTTTATCATTTCTACAGTCAGGGGATCTGTGATCCACTCATCGTCATACGTATTATTAAAATAAGCAGGCGGATAATAGATTGCCTCTTCCATTTGTCCCAGATAGATGCTCAGCATAACATACCTCCATTTTTCTGTTGATCTTCTTTCTGAAACATCAACAAACAAAAATAACTCAACCTAATACCTTCATTATAAGCAAATACAGATTACCTGTCTATCTTGATTACACTTTACTGTTCATTTTTGACGCCATCGATACCAGCAGCGCAGCCATCTCCGGATCAGCCAGCACTTTTCCAAGCAATTCCGAATCCACTCCCTCTGGCACCTGCAGCACATTCTCCGGCATCTTCTGGTGGATATCCGGATCAAGTTCTTTCTTTTCATAAAATGCTTTTTCAAAAAGTTTTGCATTTTTTCTCCTGTCATCATCCAGGATATGAGAATAAACATTCAGGATCATATTGGCCTGGGAATGACCGGAATCTCCCTGCGTAGCCTTGATATCACCACCATTAAGCTTCAGCTTATAAGTAACGCTGGTATGCCGGAGGCTGTGTGTAACTACAGAAGGCAGATTGTTTTCAGCAATAAGTTTCTTCAATCCATTCAAGATCACATCCTCACCGACAGGAAGACCATAGGGTGTTGCCAGTACCAGGTTATAGTCCATATATTCATCCCCCATTACTTCTTTTTCCAGATCCTGTTTCTTCTTCCACTCGACAAGCATAAGCGCCACAGTCCGGGGGATGAAAACTTTTCTTTCGCTGCCTTCTGTTTTTGGCTTTTTTAAAATACGGACTGTTTTGTTGGATTTTCTGGTTTCTGGAAATACAAGGAGTACATCTTTTCCATCCAATGCTTTTAAAGCCTCCTTACTTACTCTCTGCAATTCTTTATTGATAACGATATAAGCCCGATCCTCTTCAATCGCTTCCATGGAAATATCCATAGCGTCCCAGGAAAGCGCTGTGACCTCGCCGGGACGGAGAGTACCGGCAAAAATAATATTACAGGCCAGGACAACTCTCTCATCAACACATACATCCATTGCGTGCATCATAGTGTCTGCTTCCCATATCTCGCGCTTTTTAGGCGTATGTTTAGGGACAGTCGCCCGCTGGCATGGATTTTTCTCCATCAGTTCCCATTTAATTGCCTGCTCAAAGCAGTTCCGGAGCAGCTTGTGAATCTCCCGTATCGTTCCTGTTGTAACATACTCGCTTTTTGGTTTTTTAGTCATCGGATTGACAACAGCCGGTGTCTCCAAAAGTGTCTGATAGTATTTTTCTATAAAATGCGTATTCAAATCCGAAAGTTTCACTTTGCCTATCATCGGCTTGATATAATTCCTGATCAGGCCAACTTTTCCCTGATATGTAGACATTACCCAGGCTTTTGTTCCATAAATAAAAACATATTCATCGAGAAGATCCGACAGGTAGGTGCACTTAGGCGCAACAAATGTTCCCAACTCCTGCTTATACTCAATTTCCTTCTTGCGTTTACGGGCTTCCGCCTTTGTATCATATGTTTCCCATTTTTGCTTTCTTTCGCCCGCATCATTCTTATAATAATAGACAACTTTATACTTGTGGTTTCGTTCCTGTATGGACGCCATTCTTCTTTCTCCTTTCTTCCAGCCATGCTTCAAATTCTTTTCTGCAGATCCGTACCCGGTTTCCAATATATATGATTGGAAATTCTTCCCGCTGGTACCAGTTTACAATCATGGATCTTGAAACCTTTGCCATCAGTGCTGCTTCTTCCGGAGTCAGATAATTAAGATTCCCATTACATCTCCGATCTCCGGTCAGCAAAAGTTTCTTTCGTCGGTAATTTGCCAATGCTATATTTTCTTCCATAGCAAGTTCTTTATAGTCATTGCACGGTGACAACTGATACTCTTCCTGCTCATCAAGAAATTTCTGGAAGCTTTCTTTTGTGATCCGTTTCTGATCAGCGATAATAACTGTAGAAAAATATTTTCCATATTTTCTGCTTTTCAGCAAAGTATAAACAGTTCCTCTGCTAACCCCAAGCAGTCTCGCCATATCCGGCATACTGATGGTTGCCTCATATAATTCTCTCTTTGCTTTACGATCCTCAGCCGTCTGATACTTCGTCTGTCCGTTGTACCAATTCCAAAATACATCTTTCGGTATCCGCTTCCAGTAATCGATCGTAACTGTCTCAAGCTTTTCCCTTTTAACCAGGTCATAGGCAACGCTTTCTTCAATTTCCAAAAGCTGCGCGATATCACGTACAGAAAAGGACCATTCTTTTAATTCCAATCCCGGTTCTTCCCCGGTCACTTTCTGATACTTCACCTGATTGGCATACCACTTTTCAAAACTGGCAATATTGACCCGCAGCTTGCCGGCAATCTCTCTGGACTCAAATACATTCTTATGAAGAAGCCAGTACCGGTCCGTCTTCTTAAGTCCTAACAGTTCTCCCATTTCTGTTACACTCATCCATTTCTTTTGAGGAGATGGTTTTCTTTTGTATGGACTATGGGATTCAATGGCCTCGATCATATCCTGGTATTCTTCTTTCATCCATTCTTCCTTTTTATTCATAGTCAATTCTCCCTTCCTGCTGAAAGGATAACGGAAATATAAAAATAGCGTTACTATGTCGATGAACTTTTTCCATAGGGATATTATTCTTCAGAAGGCTGTTTATCCAGCCAGTCGTCAAAACTTTTCTTGGAAATCCGGTACTTTCCGCCGTCCAACTGGATCCAGCGAAATTCATTTCTTTTCAAAAGGCTGTAAACTGTCGGCCTGCTGACTCCAAGGATTTCCTGTAATTCTGCTACTGTATAACACCGTTTCTCTGCCATCATGCATACCTCTTTCCATTCATTAATAAGAAGGGCCAGGATATTAACCACTTCATATATAGAAAGGAAATCGGGGAATTTTACAGCGTCTGTGATTAACTTTTTTTGATTATTTTTGACAGTCCAAATAAAAAATAAAAAATAATTTGAAATTTTTCATGACCCACACTGTAAAACAAGCCCTTTTCGTTTCTATTAGTGAGAGGGTTTGAATTTTCAAAGAGCAAGATCCACCCCGTAATACAAAAGCAGTTTTTCTGACTTTTGCATTATTCGTGGTTTTGCTCTTGATGGGGATTCCGATTCCCCATACCCTCGTTAATTCCAGTACATTTTATAATCCAGACACTGGCAAAAAATGTATCGGAATTAGATTGGCTTCCAACAGAATGTTGGGCGCAGCACTGAAATCTATCCGGAAGGGACAGCCGGTATTTCAGTGAATAACGCCGCTGTTGGCGGCTCCATCTATCAAGAAATGGAAGGAGGAGTATGAAGACCATCGGAAGAAACAAAGATAATCAACGCACTCACATCATATGCCTACGGCTTACGGATTTGGAACTGTCCGTCTTAGAAGGCCGGGCCGAAAAATGCAGGATGACAAGGTCGGACTTCATCCGAAATCTGATCTTAAACAGGAAGTTAACTCCGAAATACCAGATTGTGATCGACAGTGAGGAAATCAAAGGGCTACTCTCGCAATACGGGAAAATCGGATCCAACCTGAACCAGATTGCCCGGTATTTTAACAGTGGCGGTGAACGATCTCGTGCTATGCAGGAAGAGATACAACGGTGCATTGCAGAACTTTATGCACTCCGAAAAGAGGTGCTTCGATTGGCAGGTGATTATTCTGGCAGTTCTCAAACACATAAAGAGCCATAATGCCAATTATTCTGACACGATGGAATATCTACTGTTTCAGCATGATGAAAAAACCGGTGAATTCCTGAGAAATGAACTGGGACAGAAAATACTCCGGGACGAATTCTATCAGGATGGGCTCAACTGCAATCCTGATACCTTTGATATTGAGTGCAGAATGACAAATGACGCATTTAAGAAAAACCGCAGACGAAGCGAATTGAAAAGTCATCATTACATCATCAGTTTCGATCCTGCAGATATATCGGAATGTGGGCTAACGGGAAAAAAGGCACAGGAGCTCTGTCTAAAATTTGCCAGAAAGAATTTTCCCGGCTACCAGGCAATAATTGTCACTCACACAGACGGCGGCAATCACTCCGGCAACATCCACACACATATCGTGATCAACAGTGTCCGCAAATATGCCGTGGATCGCAAAGATTATATGGATAAGCCAAATGAAGAAAAAGCCGGCTATAAACATCGGTCCACAAACCGGTTTCTGGAACATCTGAAAAAAGAAGTCATGGCCATGTGCGAATGGGAAGGGCTCCACCAGATTGATCTGCTCTCTCCTGCTCCGGAAAAAGTGACGGAAGCTGAATTTCGGGCAAAGGCCAGAGGTCAGAAAAAATTTGAACAGATCAATCAGGAAATCATGCAGAAGGGACTCAAACCGACAGCCACAACATTCCGGACGCAGAAGGATTTTCTCCGGACGGCGGTTGAAGAATGTTCGAAATCCGCAAAGAATTTTAAAGAGTTCCAATCTTTTCTTCTGGAGGATTACAACATTGGTGTGATTTTCAAAAGAGGCCGGTTCAGTTACCTGCATCCGGACCGTGACAGAAGGATCTCAGAAAGAGCGCTGGGAACGGATTACGGAAGGGAACATCTGGAAGAGATATTCGCCCAGAATGAAAAAAGACTCCGGCTGGAGAAAAGAAATCCTGAACCGCATTCACAAGACTCAGATTATAGAAAGGATCCAACTGCTATTTTTTATTATCGGACACAGCTCCGTCTGGTCGTTGATTTGCAGACAAATGTGAAGGCCATGCAAAGTGAGGCCTATGCCCGCAAAGTAAAGATCACCAATCTGCAGCAGATGGCAAATACCCTGATCTATATTCAGGAACACGATTATCAGACCAGAGAACATTTATCCGCAGTAACATCCGCAACGAAGGAAAAGGCTGCAGACGCTCAACAGTCTTTGGACGAACTTTCTGCAGAACTGCGGACTTTAAATTCACAGATCCACTATACAGGCCAGTACTTTTCATCCAAAGGTACCTATGCCGAATTTATAAAATCCAGAAAGAAAAAGCAATTCCGTAACGAACATGCTGCTGAATTGCAGGCATACGAGCAAGCCCGGGATTGGCTGAAACACTTCTATCCTGACGGGAAAATGCTTTCACTGAAATCACTGAATTCCAGAAAGCAGGAACTGCAGGATCGTATCAGCACACAAAAAAAGTCCTTACAGAATCTGAAAAACTATTGTACCGAACTGGAGACGGTTTCCTATAACGTAGACGCCATTCTTGACAGAACGGTGATGAAGACAGAAATCGTTCCTGTTCAGTCAGCAACTCATCATAAATCACCGAAAGAAAGGAAAGAGAAAACATTATGACACAATCTGAATTCAGACTGATCTTTGCAGATCAGGTAAACAAATGCGAAGAAACATTACGCACGAAGAAAAAGGAATATACCGGCGACCGGGAAGATCGGCTCAGTGCTTTCAAGATCGCAGCTTCTCTTCAAGGCTGCACACCGCAGAGAGCTCTTGTCGGAATGATGGCCAAACATATCGTATCTTTATATGACATGTGCTATGCCAAAAACACGTCATTTACAAAAGAATTATGGGACGAGAAAGTCACCGACAGTCTGAACTATCTCTTCCTGTTGGCGGCAATTATCAGAGAGGAGGGTACCTATGAACAGAATTGAAACGAAGATCCTGAACTGCTCCGCCGTCAGCGAGGCAGAAAAAGCAATGGTATTCGCTGCAAGACTGACACAACGAGGGCATCTGATCCACAACATGAAGGATCTGATCCGTCTGTATCATCAGTCCTTTACCAATGACACAATAAGGGACATGGGACGCCTGCCTCATCCTGCCATCCAGAAATTTGCCGTGATCACAGTCGCTGTCGTTGGCGCCAGCCGGAGATTTCTTTCCCAGATTACCCGGCACCAGAATGAAGTGAAATTCATGAGCGCTTCCTTACAGTACAGCAACTATTCCGGAGAAGCGGATTTTGTACAACCATATGAAATCCTTGCCGCGCCAGCACCAATACAGAAACTATATAAAAAGAGCTGTCAGGCTGATATGGATGCTTATGAGCATCTCTGCAAAGGTGGTATCAGTCATGACTCGGCAGGATATCTGACACCCCAGGGATTAAGAAATGTTCTGCTCATCAGCGCGACTCCCTATCAGTGGAAGCATATGATTGGGCAGCGCTCCTGCAGGCGCAATACGGATGAAATGCGGATTGTAATCCTGAATATCTGGAAGGATCTGTATGATTTGAGTCCCTCACTTTTTCTTCCGGAACTGACCGGTCCCTTCTGTCAACGTGGAAAATGCATGGAAGGAAAAATGAGCTGTAAACATCCTGTTGCACAGTCACTGACTCCGGCAGATATCCTTTTGCAGGATTATCCGCTTCTCAAGGAAGGTGACAACTCATGAAAATTAAACTAATTGATTATGGTGTCTCCAAAGAACATTCTCCCTTCCGGCCTCATGAAAATGACGCCGGAGCAGATGTCTACATCCCCTTTGACTGTACCTTAAAGCCTGGAGATATCGTTAAAATCCCTCTGGGCTTTGGACTGGAAATCCCTGACGGATACGCCGGATATGTATTTCCCAGGAGCAGCCTGGCAGTAAAAGGTCTGGTATGCGAACTGCCGCCAATTGACTCCGGATACCGGGGCGAGATTCATGCCATTGTCAGCAATGTGAGCAATATCCGGCAGACGATCAGAAAGGACACCCGAGTTGGCCAGCTTGTTATCACACCAGTTATTATTGCAGATTTTGTACTGGATTTTGGGGCAGGACGGGGTACAGGAGCCTTTGGCAGTACCGGGAAATAACCTTTTACAAAATAAGGTCACCGTTTACTCCGGTATCTCTTGATACTAATATAATTCACAACGCACAAAGAGAGGAGAATTTTATAATGATTACTATAGCAGAAAAAATGAAGCACTTAAGAAAGAAAAATCATCTTACAAAAAAACAGCTTGGTCTCGCACTCGGCTTTTCCGAAGACCGTGCCGATATCCATGTTGCTGAATACGAATCCGGGGAAAGGATGTTCACCGAAGACATTCTGCGAAAACTGGCAAAAGAATTTGATGTCCCTCTGGAAATACTTATCGTGCCAGTATTATCCGAGCCAAGGGAATATCTTGTCGAGGCATTCTGGGTTCAGGAACTGGGTATAGAATCAACTTGTTGCATTTACCTTTGATCGTCTCTCTGTAAATCAAATCCATCCTATCACTGGCTGTCCATTGATCATGGGCAGCCAGTTCTCATGTATCATCAACATTTTTTTACAAACTCATCTGCCGCCGGATCCACTCCATAATCACATCCACGATATATTCCTGTTCTGCCTCCGTCAATTCTCTTCCTGCCGGGATATGATGCCACTTCTCCAGACAGCCTCTGCAGCATGTAGCTGTTGCGTGCTGTGCCACGAAGACAGGATGTCCTCTCATAGGCGTCTGCTTCCCGTCATTTGGAATGACTGCCGGAGCAAGTCTCTTTTTTACAAAATCCACCGCATGGCTCCGCACGGTATCCATTCCCTTTTCTGACACATAATATCTGTCATTGGCTTTCAATGTAAAACTGCTGCGAAATCTGGACTGAGAAAGACGACTCCACAAATTTCCGCCGTAAACTGCCGGTGTTTCGTGTACCATAGAAGGCTGTATGCCTCCTTTGTATACAATCTTCTTCTCTTTTTGTGCCCTCGTCGGTGCATCTGACTGTATTCCCTCTGGAACCATTTCAGCAAAGTTTTCCTTCTGCGCCTCTTCCCGCAGCTGCGCTTCCACTTCTCTGGATTCCCTGCTTTCTGAACGCAGTCTCTGGGCCAGACAGGTATTTCTTTTGGTCGTCGTCTCATTCCGGATCGCATAATAGACCGCTTTCTTCTCTCCCACAAGCACCAGGATCTTCTTGGCTCTGGTCACGCCTGTATAGAGCAGATTCCGTTGGAGCATAACAAAATGGCTCATGGTAAACGGCATGACCACAATCGGATATTCGCTTCCCTGGGATTTGTGAATGGTAACAGCATAAGCAAGAGACAACTCGTCCAGTTCTGTCACATCGTAGACCACATCCCTGTCATCAAATCGTACCGTCAGTTCCCGCTCTTCCATATCGACTTTTGTGATCGTTCCGATATCACCGTTGAAAACTTCTTTATCATAGTCATTGCGGATCTGCATGACTTTATCATTCAGCCGGTATTGTGTTCCACCCTGCCGAAGAAAGATTTTCGAGGGGTTCATCGCTTCCTGCAGCACCTGATTCAGATTAACTGCACCGCACTCTCCTCTCTGCATAGGTGTCAGCACTTGGATATCCTGAAGCGGATCTACGTGATAATATCTGGGCAGATTGCTCCTGCAGTACTGAACAACCGTTTCCACCACTTCCTGGTTGTTTTCCTTAGAAGCGAAAAAGAAATCGGCATCTTTCCCGCCGCGCATGTCAATCGCCTCTCCTTTGTTGATCCGATGGGCGTTCATAATAATTTTGCTTCCCTGCGCCTGCCGGAAGATCCTTGTCAGCCGTACTACCGGAACCCGTTCAGAGTCAATGATATCGCGGAGTACATTCCCCGCGCCCACACTCGGCAACTGATCAATATCGCCCACCAGGATCAGTGTCATCTGTTCCGGCATAGCTTTCAGAAGATTGTACATCAGCATCACATCGATCATAGAACACTCATCCAGGATCAGGACATCTCCCTCCAACGGATTTTCTTCGTTTTTCTGATACCCTTCCGGCGGTTTATACTCCAGAAGTCTGTGGATCGTCTTCGCTTCCATCCCGGTCGCTTCTGACATCCGCTTGGCCGCTCTTCCGGTCGGCGCTGCCAGAATGATCCTTCATCCTGCTGCCTGATACGCAGAAATAATTCCCATCGTGGTGGTGGTTTTTCCTGTTCCGGGACCTCCGGTCAGTACCATTACCTTCGATGACAGCGCTGTCTTTATCGCTTCCATCTGGATCTCGTCATAAGTAATATCCGACTGTGAGATTGCTTCCTGAAGGATCTTCTCTGTGTCTGTTTTCATCTTCCGTCTGCAAAGAAGCAGACGAATCAACCGCTTCGCACACCCGCTCTCCGAAAAGAAGTACGGCGGAAGATAGATGGCTTCCGCATCCTGATCCCGGATCACATCACCGGTACGGATCATTTCATCCAGTGTGATCTCCAGCTCCGGTTCCTCTACTTCCAGAAGTTCTCTTGCCTTTTCAATTAACTGATCTCTGACTGCATAGCAATGACCTTCTTCCGCCAGTTTGTTCAATGTATAAAAAATACCACTGCGAAGACGGACAAATTTCCCTTTTTCAATACCCATTTTCTGTGCGATAGAGTCTGCTGTCTTAAAACCGATCCCCCAGATATCATCCGCCAGGCGATAAGGATTTTCCTTCACAATAGAGATACTTTCACTTCCGTAGGTCTTGAAAATCTTGGTGGCATGTGACGTGCTGACCTCATGGCCCTGGAGAAACAGCATGATATTCTTGATCTCTTTCTGCTCCTGCCAGCTTGTCTTAATCCGCTCCACACGGACTTTGCCGATACCTGGCACCTTCAAAAGGTCATCCGGCGACTCTTCGATCACATCCAGCGTATCTTTCCCAAAAGTTTCCACAATCCGTTTCGCGAATTTTGGTCCGACACCTTTGACAAGTCCAGAACCCAGATATTTTTCAATCCCATAGACAGTGGCCGGCAATGTCTCCTCGAATTTTTCTACAGAGAACTGCCGGCCATATTTTGGTGCCATCTTCCAGAACCCTTCCAGAGAAAGGACGGAGCCAACATGGGTATCCGGCATGTTGCCGACTACCGTAACCAGGTCACTGTAGTTCTTTATGGCACATTTCAGAACTGTGTAGCCGTTCTCTGGATTCTGATATGTAATTCGCTCTACCACACAGCGCAAATGATCCATGTTGTGCTCCTTTCGCATTTATCTCTCCATATGATTCGCATAAATATTATTCGTGCAGAGAGACCTTAATATAAATCTTCAGCCATGAGCCTTTTTTTTCCTTTGAGGTAATCTTTCCAAAAAGAAGCTTTCCGGCGTCCATCAGACGTGAGAATATCGCATTGTCTTGTCTTGGCACATATCCAATTTTACTCCATTAACCGTTGTTATGCTGAAATAGCAATATAAATATTTTCATTATCCACCATTAACCGGACTGGTCTATTGCTCAATTGATTCACTGTGTCAATATTATCAATAAATGGTCGTATTGAGTTGCTTTGATGATCGATGAGCGATTGCATCTGTTTTCTAAGCTTTCCGCTATTAAAGTCATCTAACTTGTCTCCAGCCGCAATCAGCGCTTCATCTGCCTGTCCTTTACTGAGAACTGGAATCTTCTCCACAAACTTACCCACGGAAGTGCTTGCTTTCGCAATACCTTTGAGCATAGTGGTTTGCACGGAAGATAATGCGTAACTTTCTATTTCATCATAGCATTGAGAATATAGTACGCGATATTTCAGAGAATAGTTGTCCAGTTTTGAGGAAATACCATACAGATAATTCTCATCAAAATTCTCCAAAAGTATGACTTCCAAAAATGAAGAGAAGCCAAGCAGGTAAAGAGAAAGCTGGTAATCCTTAAACTGATCTTGTACCGCCTGTAGTTGTTTCTTTACTGTCTGATCACTATGAATGAACGATTTTTTATTGACCTTTGCGATTATCTGTTCCCGGTAGAAAGCAATCTTTTTCTCAGCTTCCTGCCTGATATCAAGAACTTTGATATAACTGCTGTTCTTATACATTGCATTGTTCCAGTTATATTTATAATTATTGAATACATCACTCAGGAAAACCAGACTTCCTTTTAGCTCGGCTTTTTCTTTCTGAACAAGGAAATCCATCATTTCCCTTTGCATATCCTGAATAGCGTCCAGCTTCTTCTCGACATTCGCCAGCACTGCTGCCATAAACAGCATGGTTGGATCACAAGCAAGCGGTGTCATCTGTGCCTGACCACCGCCAACCATACCAGTCGAAGATTTAAGCGAGCCAATAAAATTATTTGTGCCCTTCATTTGAAACATTGTTTTTCCGGCAGTATTGACATAGTATAGACCACTTCCTCCTGCCCCACTAACAGCGGTCTGAATCGCTGTAGTAAGCGGCTGAAAAGCAGTTCCATACGATGCCAGTCTTGATAATGGCAAGGGCGTATAATTTGCTACTCCAACTTCTGATTCTTCAAGAACCGGAGAAATCGTAGTATTCTTCATCATTTGAAGGACTTCCTTCTCGCGACTTCCTTCCAGTTCATTATTTAAATTTATTAAATCTCCCACCATAAGCCCTCTTTTCGCATATTATTTAGAACAGGGATTGTTCATAATAGCGGCTACAAATTACGCGAATACCTCTTAGCCACCTCCAGAATCACATTGCTTTCATCACATTGAGCAAACTCTGATAGCTGTCAACGTCATGATACTTCACTTTGCTCGTAGACATTTCATTAAAAAGTTTCTTCGCGCAAGAAATTTTCGCCTGCTCAATCGGGCGCAGTTCAAGACTATCCATCGTACCTTTCGTCTCAGCAATAAAGAAGATATGTTTAACTGTACCTTCATAGAAAGCTATCGCCCAGTCCGGTGCGTAATTGCCTACCGGCGTAGGAATCCGGAAAGTTCTCGGCAGCTTTGCGTAAACGCATACTTCATCGGCAGCATCCAAGTCTTCCGCAAACTTTCTTTCAATGCTCTTTTCCGCAGCCCCATCGGTGAATACATAGTCCTGAATAGCTTTCTTGGCTAGAAAAGCCTTATCAAAGCTCTGAGTGTTTTTCTCTGCCGTAAAGATAGAGCTGTCATATTCTCCCTCAATGGTATCATAAGAAATATGCTCAACGATCATAGTTGCTTTCTGCTCGTTAATGAGCCGGATTACTTTTTTGATAAACTCTTCTGGATTATTACTGAACATATAAAGTTTGTCCATTCGGATTCCCTGTAAAATCGCAGAAACAGTCTTTCTGGTTAAAGTCGTGCCCTCGGCCACCTTGCCAATCAGGTCGTATTTGATCTGACTGGTTTCAGCACGTTTGAGTGTATAGGTTGCCGTAGACTCTCTGACAAAGCTGTCTCCACGTCCCACTTCATACTCATTCATTTCCGTTTTCTGACGTCCAATCGTCGTGGTATATTGTAGCTCAGAAACAAAGAGTTTTTCATCAATATGAGCGATGGCTTTGTGAATCAACTCATTACTGTCAAACTGAACGGTATACGCATACTTGTGATTGATCTCTCTCCACAACGCCTGAAATTCGTTTTTGGCAAAGTTCTCGTTAAGAGGGTTCTCCTTCACCTTTGTATCGTGACCATTCGTAAACATATCTTTGAGAACACTATCATCGTAAATGGATTGAATCAGTGTGTGGATGCCATCTTCCATTGTTTTCAATTCATCCGGCATTGGAGCAAACGTTCCAGTCTGAGCATCCTGACGGTACTTATCCGTAACTTTTCGCTTCATATCCACATAACCATTGGAAATGAGATAAAACTCTATCGTATTGGCTGTGCTATCATCAATCAGCGTAGGCACATCGTCCACCTTAATATTCTTACCTTTGAAGTACTCGCTGGTGGCAACTGTAGGTCTGTCATAAAGTACAGACTTGATATCGGACTGTAAATCAGTGACGAAACTCTTATAGCTCTCGCTCGCTACAACTGTCAATGTATTAATGTCGTGAACAGATTCTCCGCAGCTTTCCACATCCATACGGTTTCCGTTCTGATTGACGCACAAGCGCAGTCCACGTCCGACTTCCTGCCGCTTCGTAGTATTGCTGTCGGAATGTTTCAATGTACAGATCTGGAACACATTCGGGTTGTCCCATCCCTCACGGAGGGCAGAGTGAGAAAATATGAACCTTGTCGGCTCCTTAAAGGACAGCAGGCGTTCCTTGTTTTTCAGAATCAAATCATACGCAGAAATATCATCGGAAAACTCACTTCCACGCTTTAACTGACTATCAATGCTGTGTCCAGTCTTTTTATCAATGCTGAAATAACCCTTATGCACTTCACTCACTTCGCTGCAAGTGGACTTTAAGTATTTCTGATATGGTGTATCCAACAGCTTTACATAATCATTGAGTACACTGATATACTCCTGCTCAAACATCTGACCATATTCGCCTAATACCTCATCGCCGTTTTCATCATACTGACGATACTTTGCCACCTCATCGATGAAGAACAGCGAAAGGCACTTAATGCCCATATTGAAAAGCCTTTCCTCTTTCTCGAAGTGAGACAGGATCGTTTCCCTGATCTGAATACGACGCATATCTTTTTCAGATACATCCCCGACGACATCTCCGGCTTTGATCACTTCACCATTGGTAAAGGTAACAGTACTACGCAGCGGATCAATATCAGAAATGGTGTAGCCTTTGTACTGTTCCATTTCTTGTGAAACGTAGTACAGATCATCACCCACACCAAGGGTACGCGTTTCACGGTTCACAGATTTATGATAACCAATCTCCAGCTCAATCTTTGCCATCGGAGGTTTCTTACTGGAAAGAACAATCTGTTCCAGATAGAGATAGCTGTCTGTACCTCTGAAGTTCTTCACCTCAAAACCTTTGACCTCGATCTTCTTTACTAACTTCTTGTTGAAAGCGTCCAGTGCATCCAACACATAGATCAGGTTGTGCTGTTTTGCGTGGGTAGCTGAATAGTTTAGACTGAAAAGGGGATTAAAATTTTTCAATGCTTTCTGCGTTACATTACCGCCCATTTTTTGCGGCTCATCTAGAATAATGATCGGTCTGTTTGCCTTGATAACATCAATCGGCCGCCGTGAACCGAACTCGTCACGCTTTGAGTAAATGATACGGGCTTCTTTGCTGCGTCCGTCCTCTTTCAAAGAAGAAGCGAAAGCCTGCGTATTGATAATCATCACGTTAATACCTGATCTCTGAGAAAAGTTATCCAGCTGATTCAGGTTGGAGCTGTTATAGATGAAGAAACGGGCTTTCTTTCCATAATACTCCATAAAATGGTCTGCTGTAATCTCAAAGGACCGTTTCACACCCTCGCGAATCGCAATGCTGGGTACCACCACGATGAACTTGCTCCAGCCGTACTTCTTGTTCAGTTCGAACATCGTCTTGATATATACATAGGTTTTACCCGTACCAGTCTCCATTTCAATATCAAGGCTGCAACGACCCAGGTCCTTTACGAGAGACGATGATAACTTAATGTTATTTTGGCTTTGTATGGTCTGAATATTGTGCAGCAGCTGCTCATCCGAAAGCTCTACCAGTTCGTTCTTGTAGCCAGTATCATTTAGCGGATCATAATACTCTAGTTCTTCGCCGTCTCCACCAAAGGCCATTTGTATACTGCTGCCAGATTTCATTTTTCCAAGGTCACGAATATAGCTAACTTTGTCATGAAAACCTTGTCCTTGAAACACTTTGACAACAGCGTCAACAGCATCTGTCTGGTATTGTTGTATCTTAAAATTAAATTTCACTTTTCACGCCACCTTTACTCTCCATACTCTTGTTGCATTTCATAAAGCCAATCCTTAATTTCGTCTATTTGAAGATCTATCGATCTAGTGCAACTATCGAAAATATCAAATATTTTGCAAACCCAAATCCTTAGAACATCGAGGTCTATCGTGATATTGTCAGTATCCTGAGCATAAAAGTGCGGTTGTTTATCGCTATCAATAGGATAACGAGCAAAAGTCATATCATTCGTATTTTCATATAGAATATCTATGAATTTTTTCACGAATTCCAATTTCGGGAGTAAGTCTTTATGAGAACTCTGCTTAATTAAGCTTATAGCTGTTTGGCACAGTTGGAGAATATTGTGTTTTCCTTCAATTTTACTTTCCTGATATTCTTGTTTTTCTATCTTGTCTAATATACGAATCTGAGAGTTGAAACCTTTAAGGTATATCTCTGTTCCGTGCACGATATTGAAAAGTATGGGAAAAATCCAAATATCAGCTTTCTGATCTTTGTTATCACTTAAACAATCATCTATAAGCCTTATAGCTGTTTCAAAATATGCTTTCCCCATTTCATAAAACTGATTTTCGGTATCATGAAAGATGTCGAAACGCCAATTCAAATAAGCTGAGTTCTCAATGTCACCCGTAAACTCAAAGTAGTTTGGGATAATAGCCATAAGCGCTTTTGTATCTAACGATTTCCAAGCATCTTTATTCTCAAATAAATCAACACTCATTACAACACCTTCCTTACTGTATCAGGACTGTATGCAGCAAAAATCTGCTCAAAATTCGTAGCGACACTATCGTTTGCCATTGAGCTGTCACGCATTACAAAATAATAAGGTTTCTGCTTTGCAATTTCTGTGATAACTTCATCGGTGACATTATCATCGAAGCAGGCTATCAGATAGTTGTCTTCCACATTAAACACTTTCTTACCCGAAATGGTTGTTTCCTCTATTTTACTTGAAAGAAGCACTCCCAAATCCAGCATCACTTGGAACAGTAAATCCTCCGGCGTTCTGTCCTCTTTGATGTTATCTTCAAGGCGCGAGAAAAGAGATGGTTCATACTCAGCAGGGTTATAGTACACATCTTTCATATTGGAACTGTCGCACTTCAAAACACGGAATCCAACATCGAGATTAGCCGTAGTTAAAGGACTATCATCCTTAATTTTAGAACCAGCACGACGAATACGTTCCTTACCAATTTCACAAATCGTCTTGAAACCCGCTTTTCGTGCATCAGATTTTACATCGGTTTCTTCGGGGATTTGTACCATTATAAATTTGCGGGTTCCGTTATCTTCCAAGTTTTGTTGAACTACAGCGTGTGCTGTAGAGGCAGAACCTGAGAAAAAGTCCATAATATAGCTATCATCATATGAAGCCAAGTTGATGATTCTTTGGAGAAGTTTAATCGGCTTCTTTCCGTTTGCAAATTCAATATTACCTTCTTTAGTAAGGTTGTTGTAGTCAATATCATCCCACAAGGATGACACCTTATCCAAGTAGTAATATACACCATCAATCTTTTTCACTACATCGGATAAAAACATAACCATATTACGCTGGTCATCAGTAGAACCAGATTTGTATAGAATCTCAATTTTTTGACCTTCATTTCTGCCCTTAATCGGTGCATACTCACAACCATACATAGGATAATTAAACCCTTTGGTTTCTCTTATTACTGTCTGGCGAACGCTGCTCTGTGCATTGGTTGTTCTAAATATTCTATCCGCAAAGCGGTTGTAAACATCCTGTTCGGTGAGACCGTTAGCTTTGGCGTACGAGGAAATAGACTGAGTCTCCAGAGTGGTGTAACCATAAAAATTCATATCGTGCTTTTCGTCTCTTTTTAGGAGCACTTTACCCTCTAAATTTGTGATAATAGAGGTGTATTTCCAACTCTTTCCCTCGTCGAGATAGCTTTGGATACGGTCAAATAAAGGAATGTGATTGTATACAGGATTTAACAAAAGCTCATTCTTGTTTTTAGCGTAAACCCAAATGAATTCAGTAACATCCTTTAAGCTCTTTCCCTCAGAGCTTCCGGAAACGCCACCAATTTTAGTTTTGACAGTAATAATGTTAATAAAGTTATCTTCTCCAAAAACATCATTACATAACTTACCTAAATTTTCGACCTCATTGTCATCAATGTGGATGAAAATCACGCCGTCTTCTGTCAGCAGATCTTTTGCAATTCTAAGGCGAGGGTACATCATATTGAGCCAATCAGTATGAAAACGACCATTGCTTTCGGTATTTGTTACGAGGCGATTGCCAACATCATCATACTGTCCGCTATTAGCAAGGTATTCAGCCATATTTTGAGCAAAGTCATCGGCATAAACAAAATCTCCGCCTGTATTATAAGGAGGATCTATGTAAATGAGTTTGATTTTTCCGAGATAGGTTTCCTGCAAGAGCTTCAGCACTTCAAGATTATCGCCCTCGATATAAAGATTTTCGGTATTATCAAAATCAACGCTTTCCTCACGGCAGGGGCGCAGCGTCTTATTGATCGGAGCATTAGCAAGAAGAACGGACTTCTTTTTGTCAGGCCAAGTAAACTGATATCGTTCCTCATTCCCGCCCACAACTTTACAGGATATTTCCTGCATGAGTACATCTTTGTCAATGGCACGAACAACTTCTCCATTCTCATCGACCGTTTCTGTTACAGCATTGGGGAACATATCTGCCAGCTTTTTAAAATTTTCTTCAGCCTTATTCGCTGTTTGCATTTTTAACTTGTCCATATCAATATCTCCTTTAATAGCGATTTCTTATTGAGATAGCGGTTTCTATCCAAGAATCTATATTATTGCGAATATCATTATATGCGTCCCACGGCCTTGGGTCATAGCAAGGAACTATTTGGTCGAATGGTTTTCCATTCAGAGTAAATTGTGAGAATGGATTACTTCCTTTTGAACATGTACCATTACGAGGGTCACGAATATTGTGTATGTAAATTCCCAGCAACCCCTTACCATCAGCCCATGCCTTTTTTATTTCATATTGAACCCAAGGTCTTGATGCGGTTTCTGAGCCAACCAGTACAACAACGCATGAACGATATTTCATATTATCATCTATCCATTTCTCTATTGCTTTATCGCCTGTTCGCTTTACTTGTTCCCATTCATTGGGCGAAACAGGAGTATTTCCTTCAATAACCCCCATATTCCTTATTTGCTGAACTCTCATAACATCATTTCCGTAATGAAAACTATAAAATACTTGTCTTTTCATGTTAAACATCCTCCAAAATTCATTATAGTAACTACTGCACATATCAGAATCATCGGAATATAGAACCATAGTATACTCGGAGATAGAACACAATCTATTACTCTGATATTTGCTTTTTTATCCGATTGTAAAATTTCCTTTACTTTGGGCAGATTTAAGTTAAAATCCACTTCTTTTTCTCCAGTTCTCACCCTGTCATACAAATTTCTATATCGCCTTTCGAGACGCAAATAATAAATATCTAGGATTAAGAAACAACCGACCGGTATGAAAGATAAAAGCAAAATCCATTTATTAATATTTCCAAATGATATAGCAGACACTCCTGCAACAATTGAAGCTGCAAAGCCCTTGAAAATCGCTGAAGAAGTTGACATTCTATCTATTGCAGCTTGTATCATTTGAAGATATGTAATCGTAGTATCTGTAAGATTTTCTTTTGTCACTTTAATTTCTCCCATTCATTTTTTAGTTCACGAATTTTCTGCACTAACTCGAACTTTTTCTTTGGTTGTTTCTCAGTCCTTGCCTGCTTTTCAAGTTTGTTGATCTCTTTCTCCATCTTCTGCCTTTTCTCATCTATTACTATCTGCTCATCAAGGGTATTGCCTTGCTCAAGACTTACTCCACTGACTGCAATAACAATATTCTCCCAGGCTGTATCAAGGTTAAGTCCTCTTAGTTCTATCCGCTGTTCGTTTGATGACTTCCACTCCGTCTGCATAACCTTGGTGTGATAAATAGCAAGTCTGCTTTCGCCGTCATATTCAAGAATAAACAAGATATTCTGTGGTATCAACTTAGAGAGCGTAGCTATATTCCTCTCGTCATAATCTTTCTTTTTCAGAGAAACAAGCAATACAAAAAAGTTTTTTACAACTTCACCGGCAGGGATATTGACCTTGTTCGGCGCTATTTCATTGACAATGGTAATTCTAGAAATATCCGCATCAATCTTATCCTTTGCGGCTGCATTCATTTGAAACCTCGTATAAATCGCTTTCTTTGGAAGCTGTTTGCTCATTTCCGTTGCTTTTGGTAATCCAAGCATTTTTTATCCCTCACTTAACGACTAAGAAACAGATGAGCTCAAAGTCATCCAGTCCTTTAATTTCATTTGTGATAAAGCTGACCTGTCCACCACCCAAGAAGCTGTCGATATCGCTTTCGTCCTTAACCTCTATGATGGAAGAAATGGCCCGTCCGAGTAATTCAGAATATTTTGACATATCTCTGCCATCACGTGTCTCTTTGTTAAACGGTCGATACACCTCCGGGATTGACTCTGTTTTCCCTTTGCAGAGGAAACGCATTTTGTCCAGCATTTGTTTGGGCGATAGATGGTCACAAATCACTTCTCCCTCACTGCCGATATACACCATATAGAAGGGGTGGAGCCTATTTTGATTGTCAATATTCACGCTTCCGGAACGGTTCTTTAAAACATAGATGACACCTTCCGGCGCATCTTCATTTGCCGGTACAACTGCGTTAAGACCATATGGGGCTTTTTCAATATCCGGATGATTCTTGATATACTCTAGTAAATCCAGTCTGAACTCGTTCAGTCCCAAATCCATAATGGAAATACCCGTTGTCATATCCTCGATATCAACGACTTCATCCTGCAATTTTCTTAACTGTGCTTTTCTATACTCAAGGTCAGTTTTTTCCTCGTCGCTCAAGAGATTATCATCACCTGTTGCCGTCATATCCACAATTTTCATTCTTGTTTCGACTTTGGCTTTGAGATTGATATAATCATCAAGGGTTACATCCGGCCAGAAATTTACCAGCTGAATGAATTTGTTCCTACTTCCAATACGGTCAATACGTCCAAAGCGCTGAATAATACGAACCGGATTCCAGTGGATATCATAGTTGATGAGATAGTCGCAATCTTGCAAGTTCTGACCTTCGGAAATACAATCCGTAGCAATCAGTATGTCGATATCCTCTTTGGGGATACTATCAAACAGATCTCTATTCTTGGATATCGGGGAGAAACAGGTCAATACCGTATTCAAATCTCCGCGCATCTTCGGGCATGTCGTACGCCCCTCCACAGAACCGGAAACCATAGCCGTATTAAGCCCATACTTTTCTTTTGCGTACTTGCTCACATTATCGTACAGATACCTAGCGGTATCCGCAAAGGCTGTGAAAATGATGATTTTCCTGTTACCTTCGTTGATCGGATGAGCGATTTTATCGTCAATCACACGGTAAAGTTCTTGCAACTTAGAATCATACTTCGGAGTAATATCTCCAACCATTAAGGTCAGAAGCTCAAGAACTTCAGCATCTTTTTCAAGACTTTCCCGCCAGGAAACGTAATCCATATCCGCAAGGCTAATCTGCACTTTACGTCCAAAGGAGAACAAATCATCCGTATTCTGATCTTCATCATCATACTCGTCCATATTGGATATATCTGTGAGGTTCAGATTGACGGATGTATGTTTGTCATACTGGTCAATCGTCTGAATAGTACTGTTAATAAGCTCTTTGATTCGCGTTAATGTCAAATTAAAGGAATAGACGGAGCTTTCCATACGTTTCATCAGGTTGATAGCCGTAAGCCTGCGAATACCCTGTTCTCGATTTGCCTGTGTGAACCCAATATTTACGGTATTATCCCCATAAGCTTCCGCATACTTTTCCATTTTACTGGGAAGTATGTAGTGGGTAGGAGTATAAATCGTAAGATTTAATAGCATAAGCTGCTCAAAAATCTCGTTGTAATTGATCGCTGCTTTCAAATTCGTCAGGTGAGGCCTAAGCGATAACGGCTTTAATCTTGTGGGAAACGTACCGATGTCCGTAGTATCGTAATACTTCTGTATATGTTTTCTGGAACGGGCGATAGTGACACTGTCCAACACCTCAAAGAAGTCGAAATCCAACATTTTCAACAGATTTTCTGTTGTTCTGTCCGCCGGTTCCCATTTACTCCATGTCGTAAAAGCTCTTTGCGCATTTTTGAAAATATCGTTAATAGAGCGAGTAGTGCTCAGTCGCTCATCAATCAATTCGGTATGTCCTTCATAGGCAAGTGCCAGCTGATTCTTAAGATCGAGAAATTTGTTATTTACCGGTGTGGCGGAAAGCATCAAGACTTTCGTTTTCACTCCGGCTCTGATCACCTTTTTCATCAAAGTGACATAACGATTATCCTTTGTTTCTTCGTCCGGATTTTCAACCAGCTTGCCTCCGTTTCGGAAATTATGGGACTCATCTATGACTACAAGGTCATAGTTTCCCCAGTTGATTCTTCCTAAATCCAATCCGTTTGAAGTGCCGCTCCTTCTGTTAAGGTCTGTATGAAACAGCACATCATAGCGCAGTCGATCAGCGGCAATAGGATTGTTGATATAGTTATCTTTATAAGTATTCCAGTTGTTCGCCAATTTTTTCGGGCAAAGCACAAGAACGGATTTGTTTCTGTTTTCGTAATATTTGATAACGGATAAAGCAGTAAATGTTTTACCCAAACCAACGCTGTCCGCAAGGATGCAACCGTTGTATTTTTCCAGTTTATTGATAATGGCAAGCGCTGCATCCTTTTGGAAGTTGTACAGCATACTCCATATTTTACTGTTCTTAAACCCGGTTGCTTCATTTGGAAGAACATCCTCCGAAATATCTTCCAGAAACTCGTTGAAAATATTGTAGAGAGTAACAAAATAGATAAAGTCCGGCGAGTTTTCGTTATAAGCAGCTGTAATACTCTCTACTACTTCAGCTGTTACTTCCTGAAGAACCTTGGTATCATTCCATATTTCATCAAAGTCGCGAATAAGCGTTTGAGCAAGAGACTCATCTTTCACGATGGTTGTACTGATGACATTGCCCTTTTCACAGCCAAGCTCAACGGTTGTAAAGCTGTTAATTGGGGTATAGCCGATGCCATCAACCACCAACTGCCCTTGAATAGACTTATCGCTGACATTAGACTTAAATATCACTTTCTCCCTGATCCATTGCGCACATTCCTTGGCAATAGCCTTTTGCGTCATTTCATTTCTCAGCTTGATTTCAAACTCTGTTCCGTACAGACTGCGCTCACGGTTCAGTCTCGGAATGTAGAACTCTCTTTTCTCTTTTTTCGTTTTCTCTGCTACAAAGGTTGGAGAGGTGAAGATGAAGCGTAATTCATCGATTGATGAGAGCTGCTTTTTTAACTCCTGAAAAGCATAGATCGAAAAGCAAGCCGCCGCAATAGACAGTTTGCTTCCTTTCTTTATTTCTACGGACAAATCGTCCTTAAGAGTTTTCGTTGTATTGTTAATGAGCTCCATCCTATTTCACCTACTTTTTCATCTTGTATTTCCAGTATTTTCCCGGCCTGCAAAATGCTTTATTCATCACTTATCTTCAGGCAAAATCTCAATAATATCGTCAACGGTACAATCTAAGGCTCTGCATATCTTGGCAAGGGTTTCGGTTGTGACTGTTTCATCTTTTCCCAGCTTATACATTGTGTAACGCGTAAGTCCGGCTTTTTCCTGAAGATCTTTCTTTTTCCAATCTCTGTCAAGCAAGATATGCCAAAGTTTTTTATACGTGACTGCCATCTATATACGTCCTTTCAATCCATTTCAACAAGAATACAATAACTAACCATAGTATATACTACGACAACTTGGTAATCAATCTAATAATTGGTATTTCAAACATAGTTCTGATATTCCGACAATCATAATATCGGCTCAACAAAGTTGTTCTAATTGCATAAAAAATAGACTCGTCCTATTTTCATGTCCATTCTCCCTGTTGATCCAACTTATGTTCGATCAGCAGCGGTTCTTTTTTGCCTTTATCCAAAACCAGAACTTCCAATAAAAAAAGACCTGGGAATTTTCTCCCAGGCCACATAATTCGGTCACGCTCTTTAATAAAAATCACTGAAGAGGTGAATTTTTAATCACCATTTCAATCCTCTCCGCATCATAAGGCGGCACCAAATGAATGGACAACCGTCCTTTATCAATAAGATACGTCACTCCGCCCTCCTTATTTACCGCTTTCTTTCTGCAAAGCTCCGGATATTTCCTGCTGAAATTAGCCAGCCGTCGTTTAAGGTTGACATTATAAGTAAAGACATCAGCCTGGTCCTCTGCTTCATTAAAGAGAATGATCGTCTCTTTTTCATACTTTGTAAGCTTCAAATGCTCCCTCCTTCCTGACATGTAAACTGGACACTAATCTGCCTGGGTATATAAACTATCACCTTACGATTTTTAGGTTCAAAAAGTGCCATCGCGATGAGGCTTTTTCATCACCAAACGCGTCTGAGCCACACACAATCAGGCCTTCTCCCTTACCATCTGCTCTTCCAGATACTTAGGAATCGGCCTCCCATTCCTTTTGGCAATACCGATCTGCTTTTCCCGCAGCTTTTTCACAACTGATACACGTTTCTTAAGCTTCTTTTCTACATCCGGAAGCGCCTTCCCCGGATGATCTTTCTGGAGATTGACACATCCATCGATCGCATCATAGTTGACTTCCATCCCGGACTCCCAGCTTCTCTCATAATGACCATTCTCATATGCTTTCTGCCACAGTTCCAGCCTATTCATCAGTCCCTGTCTGTTCTGCATTTTATTATGATCTGCTTCCTTTATCTGATCCTTTTGCACATATCCACGAAGCATCTCTTTTATCTTCTGATTGAAGCCTTTTTCACATGCCTCCATAATCTTCTTTCCGTAGCAGTCCAGGATGACACTGGGGATATTCCGGTGATATCCCTGATGTTCCATAAGAAAGAACTGCCTGCCGTCTATAATGATCTCATCTGCAGCCATCCAGTTCCCCACCATGCCGTCAATCTGATAATCTTTCGTATCCAGCGTTACCAGCGCTCCCGCCGTATTGATCCGGATAAATCCGGCGATCCGTCTGGGCAAGTCCTCATCTGCGTAAAAGCAGGATGTTTCCCCGTTCCGATTCAAAACAATCACATCACTGACTTCCCTGATATCAGCAGTTTTCTCCCAGATATCCATAATTGCTTCTTCGCCATCAATCGGGGCAATCCGGATCTGCCTATAAAAGCCGATCCAGATCTGCCGCTTCTCCTTTTGCGCCTGCTCGTAAGGTTTTCTCCACAGTTCTTTTCCCGCCTTATTGGGGTCAACCCTATAAAGAGCATACTGATCAATTCTCATCGTCGGCCTCCTCTATATTATTCAGATATTCCTGCAGGCTCAGGGAATAAAATAATTCGTCTTCCGTCTGCTGGAGTTTTTCGATCGTAGAAGACAATAGCAGAATCATCTCTTCATCGGAGAGATCTTCTTTCGTCTCTTCAATCACGTCAAGCGCACCTTTCAGAACATCAATCGTTTCCTCCCTGGTTCTGGCGGCAAAAGCGCTCACCAGCGTTAATTCATCCTCTTCAAATCGTATCTGGTTCATAGACATTCCCCCCTTCTCTTGAGCGTTATTTTTACTTCTTTATTTTCCGTTTTTTGTGGAAGCCTTGTTGTTTCCCTCGCTTTCAGTTTCTTTTCCGCCTCCTCTATCGCTTTCTGCACATGAACATTTTCCCGGAAATAAGGAATTGAATTAATTGTTTCTTTCTGGACACGGTTTCCACTGACCAGCTCAAATTCACCTTCATAATCACTTCCATCCTTCAGATCGAATCCAATACACTTTATTCCATGCATCCGCTCCGGCGGAATGCTGTCATAGATCCGAAAAGCTTCCTGCAGTGACAGATCCTGATGGTACTCTCCCAGAACGGGAAATTCTGAACACTCAGCCACATAAAACCGGATATTGGGGGCTTCATCCAAGTGACTGACCCGCTCTGTCAGCTGACCTATTCCCAGCTCTGCCTTCCTTTCCAGTGCAAAAGCCGGAAGTTCTGTAAATCCAAATTGATCCACATAATAAGCCCGCAGTTCATGATTCCGGTTCATGACCACCACATCACTGACCGACATAGAATGGGCTTTGAAATCAGCGGGCGGCAGATCATTGAACATGCTGTAAAGTGTTTCCAGATCATCCGATTTCAATAGAATTCCGGAATAAACACATTCATAATCAGCAGCGACCACTTCCAGTCCTTCTTTATTGATATAATCCATGCCAAGGAATCTGTACTGCTCTGCTTTTGATCCTTCTTTGATCTGATAGAGGGAAAATCGCTCCCCGTTGTCTTCATACATCATCTCTTCTGAACTCTTTTCAAACCGTTCCGGATAAAGGACTCTCTGGATCCGTTCCGCTGTAAACTGATCATCAATGCCGCCCTGCCCAAACCAGTTTTCTACATCATCCCAGGAGTCAGCATACAGAACTCCTGATAACTGATGTACGCCGTCCGGCACGAACCGGAGATGGTCATCTGTACTGCCCTTTTCATCAAAGTAATACCCGGCAGCTTCCATCGCAGGAAGGAATTTCTCTTTCTTTTCCTCCTGTCTCTGCACATTTCTCTCTGCCAACAGTTCCCTCATCTTTATGCTCAGCTCATCAATCATTTTCCCAGCCGTGTGCCGGATCGTATCCATTGATGTTTTCAGTTCTTTCATATCCCTTCCGGAACTCCAGTTTGCAATGTATGGGAAACTATACTCCGAGGTATCTATTCCGAATGCACTGCACACACAGTAAGCAACAGACTCTGCCTCTACTTCTGCTGTCAGCCGGTCTTTCTTTTCTCCTTTTGCCTTCATTTCATCACGGTCATGGAGTCTGGCGTGCCCGGACTCATGGATTGCGGTCTTGATTGTCTGGCTTTCGCTCATCCCTTTCCGGATCACGATTTCTTTATCCTCATTGTGATAGTACCCTTTCGCATTTCCTGAAATCTCATCAAATCGGATCGGTACTGGAGATACTGCGGTAATTGCTTCCATGAACAGATCGTAATCATTAACTGCCTCTTTCAGTTCTTCCGGCACCATCAGTTCAATGGGATCTCCGACCGTCTGAGCAATATCAAAGACAGTGATTGCCTTAAACCGGGGAATCTTTACTTCTACCTCTTTCATGATCGAGTCTCCATTTTCATTCAGAACCGGATGCCCTTCCTTGTCCAGGACTTCCTGCATCTGCTTTTTCTTGATCGGCGTCGGGGCAATGATGGTAATCCCCTTCTCTCCTTTCATGACCTGACGTCCCATAGACTGCCAGTTCCGGTATCCTGTCACAAGCGTTGCATCCGGCCGCTGCAAGGCAATCAACATTGTGTTATTGAAAGAATAATTATGGAACTTTGCCATTGTCTGCAGGTATTCCGTGTATCTTTCACTGGTAAATACTTCAGAAACGCCTTCTTCCAGAGACTGCAGAATACTGTCCATATCTCTTCCTTTCAGCTGAAAAGATGTATTTCTATTTTCTTCCATCTCATGTCCTCCTTATAAAAAGTCCCCGCCGCTGTCTTAGGACAGCAGGCAGGGAAAATCTAAAATCGTTCCTACAGTTCCATATCCGTAGATTTATGTTTGATCCGCTCCGGATGGACAGCTTTTTCTGCCGCTGTCTCCTTAACAGGTTCCTGTTTTCCAATATCCTGTTCCTTCGCTCTTTTTCTCTCTGTAAAAGCCTCAGCTTTTTCAAATACATGGTCTCTGGTATCGTAATGATACACTTCATCTGTCAGGCGGTCTTCCGGGGCAACCTGCGTTTCATTAATTTCTGTCACCATCTCTTTTAATTCCGAGTGGGAAAGTCTTCCATCATCAGGAGCAACAATAATTTCATGCACAGATGAAGGGAGAATAAAGAAATCTCCTTTTATTTCTTCACCAAGCTGATCCATAACGCCCGGATAGAACACAGCAGCCGCCCCGTCTATACCAGTTTCATTCGTTACTACAATCAAAGGATTATCCTGATTTGCTTCGTCCATCCTTTCTTTTGCCTCCCGGATTTCTTCTTCGGATGCTCCCATCTCCTTCATCCCATCCACAGTCATTCTGCCAAGCAACTCTCCCAGATTATTAATTTTTACAGGCGCAATAACCGGACTGTTTGCCAGAGCATCCTCATAAAGCTGATTTCTGGTCACTCCATAGGTCTCCATCATCCGGTTGGTTACAATAGCAGAAGCTCTTCCCGCTTCCGTTTCCTCAACAGCAATGTGAAACGTAATGGCCAGATCTTCCCGCTCAACAAAAGGTACGCCTTCCAGCACCTGTACATTTTTATCCGCATTAGATACTCTCATGAAAAGGTGTTTTTTCGCTTCTTCATACTGAGTAAGGCGGCTCACATCAAAGCGCTCCGGTTCTCTCTGGATGATCTGCGATATCTGCTCAAGTACATCCGTGATACGGAACCGTGGATTTTCATAAGACTGCCTGTACAAGTCAGTCAGATTAATCGTGGGAATCCGATCATCTTCCGGCCTGATCACGGTAAGCCCCATATACCGGTTATTAAGTTTCTGCTGTTCCCGGATTGTGACCTGGGCATCCTGATATGACTCAGGAAGATATTCTTTGATATGCTTCTTTATTGATTCCATAAATGTTTCAAAGTTCATATGCACTTCCTCCTATGCTCTTTTTTTGATTTTTTTGTTGTAATTATTCTTCGGAAAGGACAGGGAAAATTCTACCTTCCCATCATCCTGCGTTTTCATCAGAAGATCCGCCTCAAAATAACGATCCTTCTTTGCGGAATACAAATCTTTCACATGGGTGCTGCCGTTCTTCAAAAGTTCTGCCGCCATCCGCTTATCAATGGTTTTTCTCATACTCTGCAGATACCTGGTTTCTTTCCAAAGTGCAAAGTTACACTCTCTGCTGCTGCAGTAAAAATTCTTCTTCCCTTCATAAACCAGGCTTCCACACACAGGACAAGTTCCGATGCTTTCCCGACTCTGAAATCTTCCGGACTCTTCTTCACTGATCTGATCACATCCGTTCAGCATCATTGTGATCAGATTCCGGATCCCGGTCAGGAACTGTTCCGACTGGATCTTTCCGTGCTCCATTTCCAGCAGCTGATTCTCCCATTCAGCCGTCATAGATGCCGATTTCAGATAATCCGGAAGGATCTCGATCAGGGACTGCCCGTCATCTGTAGCCACGATCTGTTTCCCTTTCCTGCAGGCGTACTGGGAATGGACCAGTTTTTCAATGATCGATGCCCTGGTTGCCGGAGTCCCCAAGCCCTTTTTCTCTGTATCTGCATCAAATTCCTTATTTCCTGCCGTCTCCATTGCTGCAAGCAGCGTATCCTCCGTATAGGGTTTCGGCGGAGAAGTGAAATGTTCCGTCACCTTCGCTTCCGCATGATAGAAGGTCTTCCCTTTTTTCACCTTTGGAATCGTCTCCTTTGCAGCCTCTTTCGGATCCTCTATAGCAATTCCGTCAGGATTTCGGAAACAAGCTTCGTAAATCTTCCAGCCCTGTTCCATAATCTCTTTCCCTTTCGCATGGAAATGCTCACCTTCGCATTCAACTTCCACAGAAATCTCACGGAAAATATGCTCCCTGCTAACAGCCTCCACCGTGTGTACGGCAACCAGAAACAGAATCTTCTGCTCCGTTTCCTTCAGGTCATCCAGATGAGCATCCGCAAGCTCTACAGTGGGGATGATTGCATGGTGATCGGACACTTTTTTATTGTTCATGACCCGGCTAAGATCCGGTTTTTCCGGTTTATCAAAAGGCCCCATCAGCTGATATTTCTCATGGATCACACGGATCACCTGTCTGGCAGTTGTCTCCATATCTCCCGTCAGGAAATTACTGTCTGTCCTTGGATAGGTGATCAGTTTTTCTTCATAAAGGCTCTGGGCAGCCGTAAGAGTCTGCTGCGCCGTAAAGCCATAGATGCGGTTTGCCTCTCTTTGCAGGGTAGTTAAGTCGTAGAGTCTGGGCGGTTTCACCTTCTTCTCTACACTCTCACAGGACATCACATGAGCATCTTTCCCGTCGCACAGGTTCTGGAGTTTTTCAGCTTCCTCTGGATCAAAGATCTTCTGCCGTTCCGCTTTCATGCCGTCACAATCCAGTTCCACGTTGAAATACTTCTCCTTCCGGAACTTTTTGATCTGTTCCATCCGGTCTACCAGCATGGCAAGTGTCGGGGTCTGAACCCTTCCTACTGTAAGTTTCTTATAATACTTGGTTGTAAAAGCCCTGGTTGCGTTCATTCCTACCAGCCAGTCCGCTTTTGCACGGCAGACAGCCGCCTCCGCCAGATTCCGGTATTCTTCCGCATCTTTCAACTGTTCCATGCCCGCCCGGATCGCACTGTCTTCCATGGAGCTGACCCAGAGACGTTTCACCGGCTTTCTGCTTCCGGAAAGCTGATACACCCGCCGGAAAATCAGTTCCCCTTCTCTTCCTGCATCACAGGCATTTACCACATACTCTACATCCGGACTGTTCAGCAGCCGTTTCAGTGTATAAAACTGTTCTTTTTTCTCCTGGGAAACTGCCAGTTTCCACTCATCCGGGATGATAGGAAGATCTTCATACTTCCAGCTTTCATATCTTTTATCATAGCCATCCGGCGGCAGATATTCCGCCAGATGCCCCAGGCACCAGCTTACGATACAGTCCTTTCCGGAAAGAAATCCTTCCTCCCTGTTCTCTGCCCTGATCACACGGGCGATCGCTCTTGATACGCTTGGTTTTTCTGCAATCACAAGATACATACGTCTATTCCTCCTTCAATGAAAAAAGAGAGAGATCTTTGTGCAATCCCTCTCCATAAAATCTTTTATCTGGTTTCTTCCCGTTCATCCACAGTTTCCAGGCCATCGTCCAGCTCAAGCCCTTCCTCATCCTCTTCTTCCTCTATCGCTTTCTTTTTCCGGATCTTAAGGAAGTAATAAGCCGCGATACCGGCTCCCGCCGCAAGAAAAATCACGATCAGTCCAGCAGTATTGCCGGAAACTTCCTCTTCTGGCTCCTCCTCAACGGCCAGCTCTTTTTCCTGAGCGGTTTCCGCAGACGCTCCTGTCTGGGATTCTTCTTCCAGCACAACAGCCGGTTCCTGTTTTTCTGATACAGATGCAGCACCGTCTTTCAGAAATTCCTGCAGATCGTTTTCATCGATCTGAGAAAGCAGATAGACATTTTCAGTCGATGCGCTCCTGTCGATCACAAGATAAAATGTATTATTATTTTGGGTCGTGATTGTCAGGAACTCCTTACTTCCATCTTCTGTAATATCATCCTGCACCTGTGCGTTCCCGGGAGTGGTAAATGCCGTGCCTCCGGTCCCGTCTTCCTCCAGCACCGGTTCTGTCTGAGGTGTCTCAGTTGCTGCATCTGCCGGGACATTTTCCGTCTGACCGTTTTCCCCGGCCGAAGCAGACTGTTCCTGTGCTGCCTCCTGCCCTTCCGGAGGAGAAGCATTGGCAAATGCTGTTGTTGACGTTCCCAGGATCATGGCCGCAGCCATGACTGCAGCCAGTACCCGCTTATTCCATTTCTTTCTCATCATTCTCATCCTCTCTTTCTGTATTTGAATCCTGCCGGACGAAAGAGCCTTTTCCGCTCCCATCCGTCTTCTTTCCGACTTCAAAGCGAACATTTCCGCCTTTCAGCCCGTCCAGGAACTGGAGGAGCTCTTCCCCCTCCAGCTTCATGCCCCGGATTGCCCGGATCATTTCGTTATTTTCTTCCTCTTTCAAGGCGCTTTTGATTCCTTTGAGATACTGTTGGAGATCTGCGATCTTTTTCTCCGTCTTCTCAATCTCTTCCAGATACCGTCTGATCTTTTTATTCAAATCCTCACCTCCATCCTATGGCAGCCTGCCGTAACACATAAAATGCTGCTGCCAGTAACTGCTGTTGATATTTGCATACTGGACCGGATCCCCGCAGTGGATCATCATTCCATTACCTACATAGATGCCGATGTGAGATGCTCCGGACGTATTGTACGTTCCCTGGAAGAAAATCAGATCTCCAGGTTTTGCTTCTCCCGGTGCCACGTAAGTACACTGTCCCCGTAGCCCTTCTGCTGTCAGTCGTCCGTAATTCCATCCGTTGCCGCAGTTGTTTACTACATAGGAAACAAATCCGGAACAGTCAAATCCTGACGGGGAATATCCTCCCCATACATAAGGAACACCCAGATATTTTTCTGCTTCGTGGATTATCCGAGCGAACTCTTCATCTTCCAGTGCTTCCGGCGGGATATCGTAGTCCATGCCCCCGGATCCTCCGGAAATCGCTCCGCTGTCCCAGAGATAATCCCGGTTTCCAAGCGTTGTATTCAGCGCATTGTAGAGAATCAGCTGTTCCTCATCCAGGTTTTCCCGCACTACAGCGTCAAGCCCCCGGTTTGTGAGTGTCACATACAGGATTTTGACTGTCCTGGTATTTGTCACAGTTACCTCATTGGTCCCGTTATCATCGGCCAGATAACATTCCCAGGTCTTGTGCCCATGCGCGGAAGCGGATGCATGATCGTCATAATAAACATCAAAATCTACACCGTACCGGTCAAAAGCCCCGGTGTCTTCTACGGTGTATTCCACACCATTCATCACAACTTTTGTTCCCATCGGGACGATTGGGTTAGAGGCATCCACCGCCAGGGTATGATTGGCTGTGGGATAAACTCCGCTGGCGGTCGGTCCGCCGGACCATTGACCGCAGCAGATGGAACAGCTGCAGTAGCCGCTCGTGACTACCTGTCCTAATGACTCTCCTACACGCACCGTCCGGGTCTCCGTCACGGTCTCTGTCCGTCCTTCTGTATGGAGGGAATACTGCTCCGAAAACAACGATTCAATCTCCGCCTCTACATCGGCATAGGTCCAGTCTCCGTATTTCGCAGTCAGGTATGAGATCAGATGATAAGGATTATGAGAAATCTCACTCACGTTATAGTTGTATTCGTCATAATTGGGATGCGTGGACTCCATCTGGTTAATCTGTTCATTCAGTGCCGCTTCCAACGCAGCATAGGCGTTCTCTGCCGCATAAATATCTTCGTCTGAGCTTGGGTATGTAGTAATCCCGATTACAGATCCGCTCCCCTGTACCGAAGCACTGCAGCTGGAAAAGGCCACGGCGATCAAAAGGAAGAGAAGTCCAAAAATTCCCAGGACGGCAAATACTGCATGATTCCTCCTTGCCACTTCTTTTAAGGCGTTCTTTGCCTTAGTGGTCATAGTCTCGGCTGCGGTAGCCGCTTTTGAGGCCCCTGCTTTTCCTGAGGATGCCCCGCTTCTGGCAGACTGATAAGCCTCTTTATAGCGTTTCCGCTGAAAAAAACGGTTCATAGCAGTCTGGCGGTCTTCCTGTTTCTTCTTATTAGAGGAGGTACTTCCTGTCCCTTCCTGCCCTCCCTGCGTGAATTTCAATCTGCTTTCCGAAGCACTCTCCATATGAAGCCCCTGACGGCCGGATCGGACATCTGCTCTTTTACTCCGGTCCTGGGTATGTTTCAGGCTGACCGCAGCCCGTTCTGTCATCAACTCTCCGGCCGAAACAGCATTTACAGCAGCGTTATCATCCGCTTCCTCTGATGCTTTCTCATGAACATATACCGAAGCGGCAGATGCCGCAGCTCCTGCGGCCTTGCGTCCTACTCCCATTCCGGCTCCCCGGACCATCTGGCTTCCTTCATCATCAAAAGCCAGACGCCCGGATTTTGCCTGTTCTTCTTTCAGACGGGCCTTTTTCTGTCTGGTTTTGATCTGGGATTTCTGACCATACAGTCCGTCTGTGTCCGGAACCGTCTCATGATCCCGGATTTTTTCTGACCGGTTCCTTACCTTTTCACTGTCTGCAGTTGTCTGCTGTCTGCTTTGCGGATCTCCATCCGCTGATATGCGCCGCTCTAATCTGGAGCCATCAACGCTTTCTTCTTCAGACACCTCCTGTCGAAGAGACGCCTCCCGGATTTGTTTTTCAAATCTGGCGGACGGACGTCCCCTGCTTTTATCCGGCACATCTTTTTTCTGACCATCTCCGATATGTTCTTCCGTCAGACCATCCCTGGTCATCTTCTGTACCGTTTTTTCTTTGGCGGTATATTTCACTCCTGCCAGACTTTCCACCTCCTTTGCAAAAAGAAAGACCATTTACTGGAAACGGTAAATGGTCGGTTAATCTTTCACTTCTTCTGGTTTTGTCGTCATCAGGGAATACAGTTTCAGGCTCTTATCAAACTTATCCTTAAACGGGATGATCGTACTGCCATAAAACAAAAGCCCTTCGCCTTCTCCTGAATTGGTCACATAGGACAGCTGATACGGCGAAATATTCAGCTGTTTCGCCAGGATCTGCCGGTCGCCGGCGGCCTGGTTGAGCATCAGGATGAAATCACTGTTCTCAAAGATATTTTCAATCTCACGGCTTGCCAGCAGGTCTTTGATATTCTGAGTGATCCCGGTCGGGATGCCTCCCCATTTCCTGAACCTTTTCCAGATTTCTATACTGTAAGCCGCTGTCTGTTCTTCCTTCAAAAGAAGATGGAATTCATCTATATAATATCGCGTTGCCTTATGGCTGGCCCGGTTGACTGTCACCCGATTCCAGACCTGATCCTGGACGATCAGCATCCCCAGCTTCTTCAGCTGTTTTCCCAGATCTTTCACGTCATAGCATACGATCCGGTTGTTAAGTTCCACATTGGTCCTGTGATTAAAGACATTCAATGATCCATTCACATAGATCTCAAGTGCTGTGGCGATCCTCTGCGCCTGGGGTTCTTTCTGCTTCCGGAGACAATCGTAAAGGTCTCCCAGCACAGGCATATTCTCCGGCCTTGGATCAGAAAAATACTTCTGATATACAAGCGGGAGACAGCGGTCAATTACCGATTTTTCCTCTGCTTCGATGCCATTTCTGCTTCCCATGATCAATTCACACAGCGACAGGACAAAATCTGATTTTACACCCAGCGGGTTATCATCATCAGAATAATCCATGTTGATATCCATAGGATTAATGTAGTCTTTACTGGTAGGTGAAATATGGATTACCTGCCCTCCTAAGGCATGAACAAGAGGATAATACTCCCCCTTCCGGATCTCCGATTATGATATCGTCCTGGGTAATGCAGAATGCATTAGTGATCTCACGCTTCGCGGCAAATGATTTTCCGGATCCGGGCGTGCCAAGGATCAGCCCGTTAGGATTCTTTAATTTTTTCCTGTCCACCATGATCATGTTGTTGGACAAGGCATTTAAACCGTAGTATAACGACTCCCCTTCCATAAAAAGCTCCTGACTTGTAAAAGGAACGAAAATTGCTGTACTCGTAGTTGTCAGAGCCCTCTTGATCGGCACATGCCCCACTCCCAGAGGAAGGCTGCTCATCAGCCCTTCTTCCTGTTGATAATCCAGACGTCTTAAGATACAGTTATATTTTTGTGCGATTCCTGCCGTCTGCAGGATGGCATTATCCAGTGCCTGCTTTGTCTTCGCAGTGTTCAGGAACAGTACCGTTACAAGAAACATCCTTTCGTTTCTGCTCTGCAGATCTTCCAGCAGTCGTTTTGCCTCACCGCCGTAAGTATTCAGATCCGACGGGATGATATCCATATCGTAGCCGGAACGGACCGCCTTTTTCTGCTCTTCGATCTTCATCCGGTTGATATCCGTCATTTTGCCTTTCACCAGCTTAATTGCCTTTACCTGATCCACAGACTGCACATGCAGATTGACGATCAGATTTTTATCCATATCCAAAAACTCCGCCAACATCTTATCGGTAAGTTCCGGCGCCAGGATCTGCAGGTACGAAACTGCGCCGATGGTATTTCCCATCTGGAACGTCTTTCCGTCCTTGAACACAAAACTGGTAGGCGCCACATAATCTTTTGTAGAGAGCCCGCTATGGATCATAGACCCATAATCGAACGGGATATCCCCCAGCTCGTCCGGATTCAGTATCTGGCGCAGGATCTTCAATCGTTCAGCTCCATTTAACGGTTCTGCGGGAACACCCAGGATTTTAAAATTATTCAGGATATCAGTCTCTATACGCTCCAGTTTTGGCTTTGCCTCCCGGATATTATCCGCCTCTATGGAAAAAGTGATATACTTGGATTTCACCAGGCCGTTATTCCCTTTAGCAAGCTGCCGATGCAGCATCCGGGCATATTCTCTCCGGATCTTATCAAATTCATCATGCCTCCGGCGAATCCGGATCACCTTTTCAAATTCCTTCATGCTGCTCTTCTGATTGATAAAGCTAAGCTGAAAATGGATACTGCTGTCAAAATAGTTCAGAAAATCGCACCAGTTTTCAAAGATCGAATTTTTGTCATCGTTCTGAGCCAGCTGATAATTGATATCCGAAAACCGGATTGTTTTGGAATAACATTTATCATGCACCCTGCAGATTCCGTCCTTTGCCATTTCCTTATAGGCAATCGTCCTCTGTGCGGATATCCTTTTCTCTTCTTTCTCCTTCTCCTTCTGATCTGCCTTGCCGCGTGGAGCTTTACGGCTGCCTTTTTTCGCGGCTTTCAAAGCCGCCTGCTGTTTCGCAGCTTTCTTCTCTTCTTTAGCCCAGCGCTTTTCCAGACGCCGTTTCTTACCGCTTCTTTCTGCCAAGGTTCTTTCCTCCCTTCTCCGATTTTTTTACTGTCACAGACACGGACTTTTCCGGATCTGTCTCAAAATAATTTTCCGTTTCATAATTCCTGACTGCCGGACGCAGCCATTTGACACGGATCATATGGATCAGCACCTCTTCCAGATGCATGCCGTCCTTTTCGTACATAGCGAAAAGAAAGGCCGGCAGCATCAGCAGGACCATAATTGTGGCAGCATTGCTGTTTCCCAGAACTCCTCTTGTAAGGAAATAAAAGGGAATTCCCGCCGCAGCTCCCGCCGCGATACAGATCAGCTGCCGCTTAGTCAGGTTAAACGCCACCTTATTCTTTACTTTTGTTAAATCTTTTGGAACACTGACATAAGCCATCGTCCAAATCCTCCTTCCTGAAATTTAATGGGCATTAAAGATCGATTTGCTGAGTGCCCCCGTCTTGAACAGGCTGAAACACAGCACAACCGTGTAAGCCATCACTCCGAAGAGAGAGGAACTTAAGTTATCCGAATACTGGATGCCCGCCACCAGTATGGAATAGATTGCCACGCATACCATCATCAGGAATGCCTGGAACGCCAGGGCAAAAAGCCCCCGGAAATAATTGGTCCCGATCTGTCCCCATTCGCGGTTGGTCATAGTAGCAAATGGAATCGGGGCGATTGAAGTATACAGATAAATCTCGATCATTCGACCATACAGGATCACTGTGATCAGAACACTCATGATCTTCATGCCAAAGCTGACGATCAGCGTTTCCAGCACCAGAACGACCAGTTCCCCGATCTCCATAGCTTCCAGTGCTGTGTCCAGGTCTGTCAGCACAGAACTGATATCAATCTCTGTACTTCCGGTGATCACACCTGCCGCAGAATTGACCACACTTTGCCCTACATCAAATACGGCCATCGTAATGGTAAATGTATTACTGACCAGATAGACCGCGATCCACATCTTTACAAAGTACTTGAAGAACATCCATGTATCGACGTCATGCATGTTGTTTTTCTCTGTGATCATACTGATCAGCTCATAGCAGAGCACAAATGTGATGATGATCCCTGCAATCGGCAGGATCACCGTTTCCGATAAGTTTTCGATCATATTGAATATGCTGCTGTTCCAGCCCTGCGGGGTCTGTCCAACCTGAACGGCGATCTCACTGGTCTTTTCATTGACATCGGTAAACATCCGGTCCAGGTTGGAATGAATGATCCCTGTGAGGAGTCCCCTCATCCACTCTTCAATCGCATCAAAGATCTGATCGAACTTTGCTTATGTGTGATAAAGAAGCAATAGAAGTGCAAAAAATTTTGCCGTTCCTATCCGACACTTGGCCATTGTGTCGGATAGGTCGGGCGGTTATTCGGGCAAGTCAATCTTGCCGACAAAGCTGTAATAAATCTCAATGTCCTGCCTGCGGGTGCCGTTCTCATCATAGCTGCACTCATGCACCACAATTTTCTCGATCATTTCCCGCAAGAGAGTGGGGGTCAGTTCTTCAAAGGCAAGGTGCTTGCGGACAATGCCCATAAATTTCTCGGCGTTGACGGTAGCTGCCTGTGACTTGTCCAGTTCGGCTTGCAGGGCGGCGGCTCTCTTTTTCAGCTCCGCTTGCTCGGCTTCGTAGTCAGCCGACAGTTCCATGAAACGCTCATCGCTGATTTTGCCGTTTACATTGTCCTCATACAGCCGCTTGATAATGCGGCTGATTTCAGAAATGCGTTCCTGCGCCTGTTCAAGCTGCTTGATGGCTGCGGCGGTCTTTCGCTTGCCGCCGATCTCGTTCTGCTGGACAAGTAGTTTCACAAACCGGCTCTCATGCTTGGCTGCGTATTCGGTCACTTGCCGGAGATTTGCCAGGACACCAGCGGTCAACAGATCGGTGCGGATAAAGTGCGCCGTACAGTTGCGGGTGCGCTTCTTGTAGCTGCCGCAGATGTAGCAGTCCTGTTTGCGGTCTTTGTTCTGATACCGCTGCTGATACAGCACATGGCCGCAGTCGGCGCAGAACAAAATCCCGGAGAACAGCCCCACTTCATCGTAGCGGTTCGGGCGTTTGCGCTGTTTGCGTAACTCCTGCACCCGTTCCCATGTTTCCTTGTCGATGATCGGCTCATGGTGGTTCTCGAAAATGGCCTGCTTCTCGACGGGGTTCTCTATGCTGTGCTTGACCTTATAAGAAGGCTTTTCCGTTTTGAAGTTCACCAGACATCCGGTGTACTCTCGGTTTTCGAGGATATGAACGACGGTGTTGGTCGCCCATTTGCACTCATAGCCTGGGTGATAACGGCGGGTGCTGCCTGTCCGCTGATATTCCAGCGTCCCCGGCGTGGGGATTTGCTGCTCCGTCAGCATACGGGCAATCTTGGTCGGGCCGTTCCCGGCAAGGCAAAGCTGGTAAATCTGCTGCACCACCGGGGCGGCTTCCTCGTCTATAATAAAATTCTCGTCCTCGTCCATCACATAGCCGTAAACCGGCTTGCTGGTAACAGGCTTGCCGCTCATGCCTTTTGACTTTTTCACTGCCTTGATTTTCTTGCTCGTATCTCTCACCAGCCATTCATTGAACAGATTTCGCAGCGGGGTAAAATCGTTGTCCATGCCCTCGCTGGCACTGTCCACATTATCGTTGACAGCGATAAAACGCACACCCTTTTGAGGGAACAGCATTTCCGTGTAAAACCCTACCTGCAAGTAGTTTCGCCCTAACCGGCTCATGTCCTTGACGATGACCGTACCCACTTTCCCGGCTTCAATGTCCGCAAGCATGGCTTGAAATCCGGGCCGCTGGAAGTTCGCGCCGGAAAAACCGTCGTCGGGGGTGGCTTGTCTTAACATAAAATCCTCCGTTTCCGACAGCCAGCCCCACTATTCCGTGGTTTCATTGTACCACGGAACGGCGGGGGCTGTACAGCGGCAAAAGCGTTAAATTTGCTTCTTTACAGCTTTTCAATTTTCCGATTTTTATGGTATGGGTTGTCGTCCCATATTTGCAGTAGAAAAGTTCATAACTCCGTGGTATACTCTGATTTAACAAAAAAATCAGAAGTTAAAGGAGAAAACATGAAGTATACAATAGATGAATTAACCGCGGCCAAAAGGCAAATTGATTCAACTCTGCACAAGCTAAGAGAAACAGTAAAAACATTTGAATCAAAGGATAATTCCGAGCGTTATAAATCACAAATCACATTGGCAAAGAGAAGAATAAAAGCCTTTGAAATTGCAAATTATTTTATAGAGAATGAGATTAAGAATTGCTAAAGCACTTCCGATTTTCGTTCCAGCGGTCATGCTCCCTGGCATGGCCGCTTTTCCATGCCCCGGTTCACGCCGGATAAGTCGGCTCCTGTGTAGCAGCGGCTTCCGCTTCCAGTACCCGCGCCATTTTGTCGGCGGCTGTGGTTGTGGTGTCTTTCTTGAAATAGCCGGACACGACAAGGACGGAATTGCCCATGCGGATTTCCGTCACACAGTCAGGGCGGCGGGTGGTGCGGGTGTCGTGCTGCTTGTTATCTGCCATAGGCAATACTCCTTTCAGTCGGTAATCAGTTTCTTCATGCTCTCCAT
>PPYE01030143.1_pt1 | contig 41548 bp, 36 predicted proteins | sample 1559881 | NCBI WGS metagenome assembly PPYE01 (sample SAMN08240022, study PRJNA423297) | Human gut metagenome, whole genome shotgun sequencing project. | reverse complement strand
GCCTTCCTCCTCCCCCATTAGCGATGGGGACAGCGCAGCGACTACCCGAGCCCGCCCCTCACTCCTCTCCCCAAACCATCTCAATCCTTCCCCACAACCACCAGCTCCTTCGACTCCACCGCCGACTTCACCAGTTCATCGATCCTATCATCCAAAAACCTCTCATGCTTCCGGATCACATTCAAATTCGGCTTCGTCACCGGATGCTTTGCCACAAAGATCGTACAACAATCCTCAAACGGCAAAATCGACGTCTCATACGTCCCAATCCTCTCAGAAATATCAATAATCTCCTGCTTATCCATCCCAATCAGCGGCCTGTACACCGGCATCTCACACGCATCATCCGTAGCCGCCAGCGAATGCATCGTCTGCGAAGCCACCTGCCCGATACTTTCGCCCGTAATCAGCCCCAGACACTCCGTATCCCTTGCGATCATCTCCGCAATCCGCATCATATACCTTCTCATAATTATCGTCAGCTCATCATGCGGACACTTCTCATAAATATACAGCTGAATATCCGTAAAATTCACCACATGCAGATAAATCGGCCCGCTGTACCTTGACACCAGCTTTGCCAGATCCACCACCTTCTGCTTCGCCCTCTCGCTCGTATACGGAGGCGCATGAAAATAAACCGCATCAATCTTCACACCGCGCTTTGCGATCATATACCCCGCTACAGGAGAATCAATCCCTCCCGAAAGCAGCAGCATCCCCTTACCATTCGTCCCCACCGGCATTCCTCCCGGCCCGGGAATCTCTATGGAATAAATATAAATCTTCTCCCGGATCTCAATATACAGCATCACATCCGGCTTATGCACATCCACCTTCATATCCGGGAACGCATCCAGCAGGATGCCGCCCACCTCTGAATTGATCGTCATAGAATCCAGCGGATAATTCTTCCTTGCCCTTCTCGCACTCACCTTGAACGTAATATTCTTGTCCGCATACACATCGTCCATATATTCCACAAGCGTACCACACAGCTTGTCAAACCCTTCGTCCTCCACCTGCACCATCGGACAGATTTCCGCGATACCGAACACCCTCTGCAGATGCTCCACTGTCTCATCATAATCATACTCCTCAGACAGCACGTCCACATAGATTCTGCCCCGGGTACGATGAACCGCAAAATCTCCCTCACACCGCTTCAGCGCATACTTAATCTGCTGCACAAGCGCATCCTCGAAAATCCCCCGGTTCTTTCCCTTTACGCCGATTTCCGCGTACTTTATCAAAAACGCCTTAAAAACCATACATCCTCCTATCCTGCCCTGCCCGGCTGCTTTTCACGTGCCGCCCGACAGCCCAACGACTCCTGCCGGTTTTCCGTCCGGCCAAAAGGCCGGACGCCGACTCTATCTTCTTGTAAACCTGCGCAACATGGGCACCATCTCATACAACGCATTCAACGCATAACGGATCTCTTCCTCCGTGGTAAACACCGACAGGCTGAAACGAAGCGTAGAGCCCATCAGCTCCTTATCCAGACCAATCGCCCGCAGCGTAGCCGATGCCGCCGTTCCCGGCTTATTGGAAGAACAGGCGCTTCCCGAAGAAACATAAATTCCCCGCTCCTCCAGCGCATGCAGCAGAACCTCGCTCCGGATTCCCCGGAAAGATACACTGATAACATGAGGCGCGCTCTCACGCCCGGTCAGCCCGTTAATCTGCACGCCGTCCAGCTGTGTCACACCGTCAATAAACATCTGCTTCAAAGCATACAGCCTGTTCACATCCTCATCCAGATTTCCATACATCTCCTCGGCGGCCTTCGCCAGCCCTGCAATTGCCGGTACATTTTCCGTCCCGGAACGCATGCCGCGCTGCTGGCCCCCGCCGAAAATAATCGGCTGGATTTTTACCGCTTCATTGATATAAAGAAATCCCACGCCCTTGGGCCCATGAATCTTGTGTCCGCTCACAGACAGCATATCGATTCCCATTTTTTTCGGCAGAATCCTGTATTTACCAAATCCCTGCACCGCATCCACATGAAAAAGCGTTCCCGGATTCATCTGTTTAATCAGCCTGCCCGCCTCAGCGACAGGCTGCAGGGAACCGAGCTCATTATTCGTATGCATAATGGATACCAGAATCGTATCCTGCCTCATTGCATACTCCAAATCCTCCAGCCGGATCCGCCCATAGCAGTCCACCGGCAGATAAGTCACTTCAAAGCCCTGTCCTTCCAGATACTGCATCGTCTGCAGGATTGCCGGGTGTTCAATAGAGGTTGTTATCAGATGCCTTCCTGCCCGGCAGTTTGCATAAGCGCTTCCGATGAGGGCAAGATTATCCGATTCCGTACCTCCTGAGGTGAAGAAAATCTCTTTTTCATTCACCTTCAGGATTCTTGCAATCACATCTTTGGCATAGCGCAGATACTGCTCTGCCTGCACTCCTTTCATGTGCATACTGGATGGATTGCCATAGTCCTGACACATGACCTGGGTCATGATAGCCGCTACGCTGTCAAAGCATTTTGTCGTAGCAGAGTTATCCAGATAGCATTCCATAATTTTTCCCAACTTTCTGTATTTGATTTGCCGGTAAAGAAGCGCGGACTCCCCAATCGGAATCCGCCTAACTTATTATATGTCTGCTTTCGACAATTGGTACTCCTAAACGCCCTGATCCGCCTCCAGCTGATACATAATCCAGGCAAGCACGGTAAAGCCTGCCGTTTCCGTCCGCAGAATGCGCCGCCCCAGTGTCACCGGCACGAAACCGCACTCCGAAGCAGCCTCCACCTCACCATCCTCAAAACCGCCCTCCGGCCCGATGAAAACCGCGATGGACTGGCCGGGGCGGATGCCTGCGATCAACTCCTTTGTCTTTCCCATCCCTTCAGCCAGCTCGTAAGGAAAAAGCTTCACATCCATATCCTTTGCAAAATGCAGCGCCTCCTGCATGGACATCACCGGCATTACCTCCGGTACGATGCGGCGTTTGCTCTGCTTGGCCGCAGACTCGGCAATTCCCTGCCACCTTGCCAGCTTGCTCTTTACCTTTTTCGCATCCAGCTTTACCACACAGCGCTTAGCCGCCACAGGCACCACCGCAAAGGCCCCCAGCTCCACCGCCTTCTGGATGACAAGCTCCATTTTATCCGCCTTGGGCAGACACTGGAACAGGTAAATCCTGGAAGGCAGCTCCAGCCCATCCTCTTTGATGAAACGAAGCGTGCAAACCACCTCGTCCTCCCGGATTTCCTCAATCCCGCATCTGTACTCCCGTCCATCAACGCCGTTGCTTACAGCGATTTCCTCTCCCGGCCTCATACGCAGTACATTCTTAATATGATTCACATCACTTCCCGTGATGGTAACCGTCTTTCCCTGAATCTGCCCGGGCTCCACAAAAAACTGATACATTCCGATTCCCGCTCTCCTGTCAAACTGGCTGTTACTGTCACACTGGCTTTCTCGCCGTCACGCCAACCCATTCCCCCTGATAATTGACCTCCAGAAGCTCCAGCCCGGCAGCCTTTACCGCATCTACCACCGTTGTTTCCTTGTCATCTATAATTCCTGAAGTAATATAGATTCCGCCCGGCTTCAGCTGGCTGCAGATCACCGGCGTCAGGTTTACCAGTACATCAGCCAGGATATTTGCCGCCACAATATCATAACAGCCATACCCCACCCGATCCTGAACTTCTTTTTCCGTAATGATATTGCCAATCATCATTTCAAATTTATCCGGGTCAATATGATTGGATTCCAGATTTTCACGTACCGCTTCCACTGCGCAGGGATCCAAATCAGTTCCCACCACGCTCCTTGCTCCGAACATCAGCGCAAGAATCCCCAGGATTCCGCTGCCGGTGCCCACATCCAGAAGCACGGTTTCCGGCGTCACAAACTTTTTCAGCTGCCTGATGCAAAGCTGTGTTGTCTCATGCATCCCCGTCCCGAAGGCGGTACCAGGATCAATATGAAGGACCAGCTTGTCCTTATCCGTTTCCTCCACCTCTTCCCAGGAAGGGATAACAAGGAGATCATCAATATAAAACTGGTGAAAATACTGCTTCCAGTTATTGATCCAGTCGATATCCTCCGTCTCATCCACGGAAATGCTTCCTTCTCCGATGTCGCAGAATACCCGCAGCTCCTCCAGCTTTCTGCGCACATTTTCCATAACGGACTCCTCGTCCGTCTCTTTGCCGACTACCAGAAGATGCCCGTCCTCTGTTTCCTCCACGAAAAAGCTGAGCCACGCAATCCCGTCATCCTCCGGCCCATCCGGCAGGATGTCCACGAACATCTGCTCCTTTTCCGCGGCTGTCAGCGGCACCTTATCCTCGATCTGCGCCCCTTCCAGGCCAATATCATAAAGGGTGCTGATAATTATGTCCTCCGCATCCGTTATTGTTTTTATCCTGAATTTTTTCCATTTCATATTATATGCTCCTTACAGAAGGCCTTAACCTATTCCTCATTTTTCACAGTCCGAAAATCTGCCATGCATCTTCATCTGTAATGATTCTGCTGCTTGGCCTGGAAGCATTCTCCAACATTGCTTCCACCTTATTTTCAAGCGTAACATCAATAAAACGCTCCACGTCAATTCCACGCAATTCAAAAAAGAAGAAGGGATTTTCATCCACACGCACTCCGATACCGTACATAACAGCCGCCACATGCTTGCACATCAGGGCCCAGTCCGGACAGCTGCAGGAAAAACTGATTTCCCGCGGCGTAGGAAAAAGACCGTCCGCTCCGGTAAAAATTTCTTTTAATTCCTCCGGAATACTGCCCTGTATCAGCGCCTCCATATTTTCAATTTTTTTCCCGCATTTTTGTATAATCTTCTGGCATTGCTCCTCAGTCATCGGACTGATCCGGACTTCGACCTTATATGGCGTCTTTCTCGTACCCTGTACCCTGGCCTCTATTCTTCCCTTCTGTACCTTTAAATCGATAACCGCTCCGGAGCGCACATAACGCTTTCCTCTGTCCAGACGGCTGCTGTAATCAGCATACTGTTCCAGGTTGACGCACCATGCCTGTCCCCACCAGCTTGTACAGATCTTCTTGTCCTTTACAATGACCGGCTCCAGCTCCTGCCCTTTTTTTCTCGCTTTACCGGCGCTTTCTCTTGCCTTCCTTCTCAACTCCTCCACCGGGATCTGGCTATATGTGCCTTCCGTATTCCAATATCTGCTCATGTTTCCATCCCCTCTATATTATAACTCAAGCCGCATCATCGCCAGGAGCTGCTCATTGTTCATTTCGGTAATCCAGTTTTCACCGCCCTTCCCAATCACATTATCCGCCAGTTCCTTCTTTGCATTTATCAGCTGATCAATCTTTTCTTCAATCGTCCCTTCGCTTACCAGCTTATGGACCACTACATTCTTATCCTGGCCGATCCTGTAGGCTCGATCGGTGGCCTGGTTTTCCACTGCCGGATTCCACCAGCGATCAAAATGGATGACATGATTTGCCGCTGTCAGATTCAGCCCGGTTCCTCCCGCCTTCACTGAAAGCACCATAAACGGAATATACTCCTCTCCATTAAACATATCCACCAGCTCCGCCCGTTTTCCCACACGGGTACCTCCATGCAGCACCAACCCCGGCTGGCCCATAACCTGCTCCAGAAAAGCCGCCAGAGGTTCTGTCATCTCTTTATACTGGGTAAATACCAGCACCCGTTCCCGCTTCTCGTAAATGGTTTGGCAGATTTCCTGCAGCATCTGGAATTTACCGCTCTCAGACGGTTCAAACACCTCCTGGCCCAAAAACTGATCCGGATGATTGCAGATCTGCTTGAGCTTTGTGATCGCAGAAAGTACGATTCCCTTTCTCTGAATCCCTTCCGCCTCCTCAACCTGCTTTGCAAGCTCCGCCACCTGCTTCCGGTAAAGTACAATCTGCTTTTTGCTAAGCCCTGCATAGTCCACACGTTCCAGCTTATCCGGAAGATCCGCAATAATACTCTTATCCGATTTCAATCGCCGGAGAATAAAAGGGTTCACCATATTCTTCAGCTTGCCATACCCCTCCGGATGGCTTTCCAGTCCTTTTGCAAAATCGTGAAATTCCTTACTGTTTCCCATCAATCCGGGATTCAGATAGTCAAATAATGACCACAGGTTCGTTAAATCATTTTCAATGGGAGTTCCCGTCATTGCAATCCGAATACCGGCCCGCAGCTTCTTGACCTCTCTGGTCTGCTTTGTGGCAGGGTTCTTGATTGCCTGCGCCTCATCCAAAATCACCGCCGTCCACTGCTGTTCCTTCAGCTTGTCCAGCCGGCTGACCATACCATACGTTGTAATTGTAAGAAAGGTCTCCTGCTCCTCATCGGCCGCCGCCCTTCCATGCAGAATCCGGAAATCCATGGCAGGGGCAAACCGCCCGATTTCCTTCCTCCAGTTTCCCAATAAGGAAGCCGGAACCGCCAGCAATACCCGCGCATCAGCATCGGTATTCCGAAGCTTTTCCAAAAAAGCAATGACCTGAACCGTCTTTCCAAGTCCCATATCATCGGCAAGGCAGGCTCCAAAACCAAGTCTGGCCATATAAGAAAGCCAGGTATATCCTGTTTTCTGATATGGACGCAGATCAGCGCACAGGGTTTTAGGAACCGCCGCCTGGCTGATTGTACCCGGCATTCGCAAATTACGCATCAGGGTGGCAAGCCATGTACCATTGGTAATCCCCGCCCAGCCTTCCTTTGACAGGTCTTCTTTGCCAGTCCCCCGCTCCAAATCCATGCGCAGCGCTTCTTTCAAGGTGACCATCTCCGGGAATTCCTGCATTTCCTCCAGGAGCTTTTTGAGTTTCCTGTGATCTACCTCCACCCAGCGCCCCTTCAGCCATGCCAGTCCCTCCGTCTGAGAGAGCAGCTGTTTTATCTCCTCCCGGCTCAATTCCACGCCGCCCGCCATCAGCTTTGGCTGTACACTGATCAGTGAATCAAATCCAAGCAGCGCCGGTTTCTTTTCGCCAAGACTGACAGACAGCGATGGCGATGCGTAATGCTTCTTCCACCAATTCGGAATTCTGCATAAAATTCCCGTCTCTTCAATGGCAGGAATTGCCTTTAAAAATTCATAAGCCTCATCAGCCGTCACCTGCAGAGGATAAAACATTTCTCCGCTTTCCACAATCTGAGAAATAAACGGTGATTTCTCTGCCGCTCTGTTCAGACAGGACAGCAGCTCCAGTAATTTTTCCCTCTGATGCTTATACTCCGTCAAAGCATACTGCAGCGGCATATGGCGCAGTTTACCTGTCTCATCCTTCGTAGCATAGGTTGCAAGAAAAGCAAAGGGCTCCTCAAAATCCTTCTTATTCTCTACCAGATGAAAAAAAATCCGTTCCGGCGCCTTCAAATTCTGACTGTTTTCAGCCAGAAACATTTCTACCGTTCCCTCATACTGACTGATTTCATAAACATAGGCCTGGGTAAGCCTTCGGTATATCCCCTCCAGCCAGCGCTTTGTTATATACTCACTGCCGATTCCATAAGGCGCTGCGTTCAGAAGCAGCTCTGCCGTATCCTCCTCAAGGTCAACCTCAATTTCTTCCCTTGCCAGCTCCAGCCCTGCGTGCGCTGTCAAGGATTTCAGAAATTGCTCCGACAATAAATGAAGATAGCCAAAAGAAGCCGACGCCTCTTCTGGCCTTTCCCCAAATCCCAAATAAAATAAGGCTTTATATCGGTTCTTTCCAAAACGTTCCTTCCATTCCTTATGTGCAGGCAGCACAGATGCCTTTGTTTTATCCAGCCGAAAGGTATCTGCTGTAAAGATAAAGCTCAAAGAAACCTTCTGTATTCCATCTTTTTTTTCAGAGCGCATTTCTTACTTCCTTCCTGCAATAACTGCCTGTCCCCCGAAAGTATGTATTTATCCGGCAGCGCCGGTACTATACCTTTTAAGGTCAATCATCTTTCCTTCAAGTTCATACTCCGGCATATTATACCATTAACCAACTGTTGTTTCAATAAGTTAAAACGCAAGATAAAATTTTCCAGGGATTATAGACCTCGGCATTACCAAACCGATAACCATTATACCATTCCTTCATTGTTTCCATCTTATCTGCCCGATCGTATTCATCTAACAACGCCTCGGTTTCCTTTTGCGTAAAACCAAAGTACTCATCATATATATTGCTGAGGATTGATACCATTTTCAGGTTATTCAACCCTGTAAAAATCGACTCTTTTGTTATTCTCAGGCATCCCGTGATCACTCCAAACTCAAGATAAGGGTTTGACTTTAAGGCAGATTCAAAATGCGAACGGATAAAATCCGACATTTCTTCATAGAAACCATTTAAATAAGCATTTTCCAGCGGAACATCATATTCATCTATTAATATGATCGATTTTTTGCCTGTACTCTCCCAAAGAGCCTCGCTTAAAAACTGAAGGGCTCCTGAAAAATCATCTTCGGAAGCGGTTTCCTCCAGAATTTTTTGATATCTGACCGCTTTTTCAGGAGAAAGCCTCTCTTTTATTTTCCTATGCCTGTCGAATTCATTGGCCAGTTCTCTTATTGTAAATAAATTTACATCTCCTTTTTTATCTAACAGTTCAAATCATCAACACCTATTGGTAATGGCTTTTTCATGCTTTACCTCCGTTGAGTTACAGCTTCACAATTCTATCAGCTTCCAGTCTATCATAGGCATGTCGGCTTAGCAAGGATTACCCGGGTTCAACAGCAGTTAAGTATAAACTGTCATTTACAGCCGTTACAAACGTTGCAGCCCCATACGGACCGCCTCTATATGGTCGAAGGCCAGTCCCCGTCCCACTTCCGCATCAAGACATACCGGCATCCGCCGCGTCGGCTGCCGTCCGTATACGCGCGCAGAATACCGGATGGCACAGGTCCAGGTCCTTTATGCAGATAATCGAATATTTTGAAGATGGAAAAAAAGAATGCTGGATAGAAAAAATCGGGAGCTGCGACTGGGGCGCAGCAAAATATCTGGCAGTGCTGCTCAGGGACGGCCGGTTTGAAACGGTGCTGGGAACAGGCGGCAAGCTGTTTCTTCTGTGCGATGGGGATGAACTTGTTTCCTTTGTTACCCTGACACATCAGGACTGTATCGATGATATCCGGCTGTTTCCCTGGCTGGGGTTTGTATTTACAGCGCCTGAGTACCGGGGACACAGATACAGTGAGCAAACTATCAGCCATGCTTGTGAAGAAGCCAGGAGGCAGGGACATGAAAAAGTATATCTGGCTACGGATCATATTGGGTTCTATGAAAAATACGGATTTGTTTACATGGAAAACCGGCCGGATACGGGCGGTGAGGACAGCCGGATTTATTTTAAGCCGCTCTCCTGACAGCTGTACTCCGTTCTTATAGCATTCCCTTATCCAAAGCGTTCCTAAGGCGCTCGCCTGTTATCCACCCGTTCCCTCCGGGGAAACGCCGCTATATACAAAAGGCAGCCCCGCGGGCTGCCTTTTGTTATCTGTCAGGAATCCGGAAATTCCTATTTCCAGAATCCTTTTTTCTTCTTTTCTTTCCCTTCCGCAGCTCCGCCATCGCCCATTCTCTTCGCCGCATTCAGGCTGTCGCCGGAAACTTCGTCGAATTTTCTGAGCAGTTCCTTGGCTTCGCCGGAAAGCTTGTCGGGTACCTGGACTACAAGAGTTACGTAGTGGTCGCCGCGCACCTCTTTGTTCCGCAGATTGGGAACGCCTTTTCCCTTCAGGCGGATTTTGGTGTCCGTCTGGGTTCCGGGCTTCACATCGTAAATAACCTTGCCGTCCACCGTATCAATAACTACCTCGCCGCCAAGAGCCGCTACGGCAAAGGATACAGGGACCGTGGAATAGATATTGTAATCCTGGCGCTGGAATATGGGATGACGCCCTACAATGACTTCTACAAGCACATCTCCCCTCGGGCCGCCGTTGACGCCCGGTTCTCCCATGCCAGCCAGACGCTTGCACTGGCCGTTGTCGATTCCCGCAGGGATATCCACCTCAAACCGTTTCTTCATGGGTACATAACCGCTTCCATGGCAGTCAGTACATTTATCTTTAATTACCTTGCCGGTGCCGTTACAGTCCGGACAGGTCTGTACATTGCGGACCGTGCCGAAGAAGGACTGCTGGGTAAACACCACCTGGCCCTTACCGCCGCACTTGGGACAGGTAATGGGCTGTGTGCCCTCCTTGGCTCCCGTTCCGTGACAGGTCTTACATTCTTCCTTTACATTCAGTTCTATGGTCTTAGATGTACCGAATACCGCTTCTTCGAAGGTTATGTGCACACTGGTACGAAGATTGGCGCCCTTCATGGGTGCATTGCTCGCCCTGCCGCTTCTGCGGGATCCGCCGCCGAAGAAATCACCAAATATATCACCGAAAATATCGCCAAAATCTGCGCTGTTGAAATCAAAGCCGCCGAAGCCGCCGCCACCTGCGCCGTTGTCAAAGGCTGCATGGCCGAACTGGTCGTACTGGCGCCGTTTCTCAGGATCACTCAGTATCGCATATGCCTCCGATGCTTCCTTAAATTTCTTTTCCGCCTCCGCATCTCCCGGGTTCATATCAGGATGGTATTTTTTGGCGAGGACTCTGTATGCTTTCTTAATGGCTGCGTCGTCAGCATTCTTCTCAACGCCTAGGACCTCATAATAATCTCTCTTTTGTTCCGCCATAAATATGCCTCCCTTGGTTCTGCATTCACCGCAGAATCATCTTTTTCTGAACGCAACACTAAGGGACACGGCAGTGCCCCCTAGTGTTGTATTTTTGTTAAGCTTAAACCTCTCTGAAATCACCGTCAATTACATCATCATCCGGTGCGGAGCCTGCGCTTCCGGCTGCACCGCCCATGTCGGGGCCTGCGCCTGCTGCGCCGCCGGCTGCCTGTGCCTGCTCATAAACCTTGGAGAACAGGGTCTGTGCGCTCTGCATCAGTTTTTCCTGGGCAGCCTTCATATCTGCAACCTGGGATTCTGTCATTTCCTGATCCTTGGTCTGATCCAGCAGAGTCTTCAGAGCAGACAGATCTGCCTGTACGCTTGCCTTGTCAGCTTCCGGAATCTTGTCACCTACATCTTCCAGCGCTTTTTCTGTCTGGAATACGAAGGAATCAGCTTCATTTCTTGTGTCAATCGCTTCTTTTCTCTTCTTATCCTGAGCCTCGTACTCAGAAGCTTCCCTCACCGCTTTTTCGATATCGCCTTCAGACATATTGGAGCCTGCAGTAATGGTGATGTGCTGTTCTTTTCCTGTACCCAGATCCTTTGCGGATACATTTACGATACCGTTGGCATCGATATCAAAGGTAACTTCAATCTGAGGAACACCGCGTCTTGCCGGCGGGATACCATCCAGTCTGAACTGGCCGAGAGATTTGTTATCCTTTGCAAACTGTCTTTCACCCTGCAGTACGTTGATATCAACTGCAGTCTGGTTATCTGCCGCTGTGGAGAAAATCTGGCTCTTCTTTGTAGGAATGGTAGTATTTCTCTCAATCAGCCTTGTAGCAACACCGCCCATGGTTTCAATGGACAGGGACAGCGGAGTAACATCCAGAAGAAGGATATCGCCTGCGCCTGCGTCGCCTGCCAGCTTGCCGCCCTGGATGGAAGCGCCGATAGCAACACATTCATCCGGATTCAGGGTCTTGCTGGGCTCATGGCCTGTCATCAGTTTTACCTTATCCTGTACGGCAGGAATACGTGTGGAACCGCCTACCAGCAGTACCTTGCCAAGCTCAGATGCTGTGATTCCCGCATCTCTCAGGGCGTTCTGCACGGGGATTGCTGTTCTTTCCACCAGGTCATGGGTAAGTTCGTCAAATTTGGCTCTTGTCAGATCCATATCAAAGTGCTTCGGTCCATCTGCAGTTGCTGTGATGAAAGGAAGGTTGATGTTGGTTGTTGTTGCGCTGGAAAGCTCTTTCTTGGCTTTTTCTGCAGCTTCTCTCAGTCTCTGCATAGCCATCTTGTCGCCGGAAAGGTCGATGCCTTCCTGCTTCTTGAATTCGCTTACCATCCAGTCGATTACTTTATTATCAAAATCATCACCGCCCAGACGTGTATCACCGTTGGTTGCAAGTACTTCGATTACGCCGTCACCGATTTCGATGATGGAAACATCGAAGGTACCGCCGCCCAGGTCGTATACCATGATTTTCTGTTCTTTTTCATTATCAAGGCCATAGGCAAGCGCTGCTGCCGTAGGCTCGTTGATGATACGCTTAACATCCAGGCCTGCGATCTTTCCTGCATCCTTGGTTGCCTGACGCTGTGCGTCATTGAAGTAAGCGGGAACTGTGATAACAGCTTCGTTTACTTTTTCTCCCAGATAGTTCTCCGCATCTGCTTTCAGCTTCTGCAGAATCATTGCGGAAATTTCCTGCGGGGAGTATTTCTTACTGTCAATGTCTACCTTGTAGTCGCTTCCCATATGTCTCTTGATGGAAGCAACCGTTCTGTCCGCGTTGGTTACTGCCTGACGCTTTGCAGGCTCTCCTATCAGTCTTTCCCCTGTCTTGGTGAATGCGACAACACTGGGTGTTGTTCTTGCGCCTTCCGCATTGGCGATAACGGTGGGCTTTCCACCTTCCATTACTGCCACACAGCTATTTGTTGTACCTAAGTCGATACCAATAATTTTGCTCATGATTCTCCTCCATTCTACCGCTTAATACGGCTATTTCATCAGGCCATGCCTGAAATACTTAATTTGCCACCTTAACCATACTGTGTCTTACCACAGCGTCATGATATGTGTAACCCTTCTGGAATTCCTCCACTACGATGTTCTCACCGTATTCCTCATCCTCCACATGCATCACTGCATTGTGGAAATTAGGATCGAATTCCTGACCTGCAGCTTCGATGGGCTTTACTCCCATGTTGTCCAGCTCGGTCATCAGCTGTTTATATACCTTGTTCATGCCTTCCACAAAAGCGGAATCCTTCTCATTCTCCGGTACGGCTGCCAGACCTCTTTCAAAGTTGTCAACCACCGGAAGGATTTTCTCTATCACACTTTTTGCTCCGGTTTCGAACATTGCTGCCTTTTCTTTGTCGGTACGTTTTCTGAAGTTTTCAAATTCGGCCATCTGACGTTTTATCCTGTCTTCCAGTTCGTCAATTTGCACTTTGAAGGCCTCTTCTTTTTTATCTTTCTTTTTCTTTTTGAAGAATCCCTCTTTTTCTACAGAGGAATTATCCTCCGCCTGTTCGGAATCCTCCTGGGTATCCTCCGATGCCCCGGCTTCACCGCCTTCTCCGTTTCCTTCGGAAGAATCAGTATCCGCGTCTGCCGTTTCCTCTGTCCTGGGAGCTTCTGCTGTCTCTTCTCCGGCCTTCGCCTCAGAAGCAGTGTCCATCTCTTCTTCCAGATTACGGTTATCTTTATTTTCCATTTTCTGCTTCACTCCATTCTGTGTACCTGACACTTCTATTTTTTCTTATACAGCGTATCCAGCTGGCTCATGAGATTCTTCAGAATGCCCACGACTCTGTCGTAATCCATTCTCTTCGGTCCGATGATTCCCACCGTCCCTTTCATTCCTTCTCCCAGTTCATAGGTTGCTGTAACAATACTGCAGTCCTTCATTGTCTGTACCGGGGTCTCATCACCGATATATACCTGTATGCCGGTGCTGTTCTCATCAGCAAGTGTTTCCTGAACTATCTGGTTTAATGCCTGTTTTTCTTCAAATGTGGTAATAAGCTGTCCGGCCAGCTCCTTATCCGCCAGCTCCGGATATTTAAGGATGTTGTTGGTGCCGCTGGTATAAATCTCCAGGTCTTCATCCGCCTGAATGGCTTCCGCCACCGCATCGATAATTTCTCCCACCATGCTGCTGTGTATTCCTGCCTGCTGCTTCAGGTTGGCTATTGTCCCCAGATTGATCTCATCCATGGATTTGCCGTTTAAATGCGTATTCAGCAGGATGTTGAGCTTAAGCATGGTTTCCTGATCAGGCGCCTCGTCCACGTGGAGCATTGTGTTCTTAATCACATTGCCTTCCACAACGATAACCGCCAGCACCTGATGTTCATCCACTCTTGAAAGCTGAATGAACTTCAGCTTGTTTCCATGATAAAGCGGCGATGAAATCATTGCCGCATAATTGGTATTTACCGCAAGAACCTTCGCTACCTGCTGGAGAAGATGTTCCATCTTATCTTCCTTCTCCACGAGAAGCTCCTTCAAATCAGCGACTTCCCTGTCCTTCTCTTCCAGCATGCTGTCCACATAAAGACGGTAGCCTTTATCGGAAGGGATCCTGCCTGCCGAGGTATGAGGCTGAATGATATAACCGAGCTCTTCCAGATCAGCCATCTCATTGCGGATGGTAGCTGAACTCAGGTTCAAATCCGTATATTTGGAAATTGTCCTGCTGCCCACCGGCTCTCCCGTCTCCAGATAGTTCCGGATGATAGCCTGCAGAATCTTCATTTTACGTTCATCCAGTTCGCTCTGCATTACCTCACCTCTTTTTTAAGTTGTTAGCACTCAACCCTTGGGAGTGCTAACACCTTCTGAACATACATTATCACTTCTCCCAAACGTTGTCAACTCGTTTTTTGAAATAAATTAGTGAAAAAAATATGAAAATCATGAACGTAAACTTAAGAAAAAATCAAATATCCCTGCATGGGGAAACATTTTCAAAAGAAACGCCGTATCCTTAAAGAGGCCGGAATCGGACGGATCAGACAAAAGATCCGCCGTTCCTGTCCGGATACGGCGTGTAAATGATGTGAAGTTATATGCAGCCTTATGCTGCGTCAGAACGGTTCTATGTAATACAGTCCTCTGTTCCCTGGGATCAGATGGCAAAGCTGCCGGTAACGTCTCCGTTGATTACATAATATACACTGCTCTCTTCCGGCTTTACATACAGTTCCACGGTTTTGAACTCTTCTTCGTTCCTGCCCAGGTCATATTTCCATACGTCCTTCGCAATTTTTACCAGATCCTCCGATGAGTAGGATTTTCCTGAAAACTGTACGGTTACTGTCTCTTTGATCTCTTCCCTGGCCGCTGCTTTTTTCGCAGGGGCTGCTGCGGGCTTCTCAGCCGCTTTTTTCACAGGGGCTTTCTTAACAGGCTCTTTCTTCACAGTTTCCTTCTTTACGGTTTCTTTCTTTACTGTCTCTTTCTTCACAGCTTCCTTTTTTACAGCTGTTTTCTTTGCAGGCGCCTTTTTGGCAGGTGCCTTTGCCTCTGCGGGCTCTTTTACGGCCGCTTTTACTGCTGGTGTTTTTTCGGGTTCTTTGGTTTCGATTTTGGGCGCATCAGCTTTTGCAGCGATTTTCTCAACAGGTTTTACAGTTTCCTTTGCTTCGGTTTTCTTCGTTTCTGCCATAATTTTTTCTCCTCCTTTAGACCCAGGTACTTTGTCCAAGCACAATACACATAGCAGTAATATACCTGAATATAGGACTAAGTTTACCGCAAAGCCGCGAAGTTGTCAACTTTTCGTCTGATTTCCCGGGATCGTCACCGTAAAACAGCTGCCTTTCCCCGGCTCGCTTTCCAGTTCAATATGACCGTTATAGTACTCCGCAATATGTTTTACGATGGACAGGCCAAGCCCTGTGCCGCCCATCTTTTTGCTGCGTCCTTTGTCCACGCGGTAGAAGCGTTCGAAGATCCTGTCCTGATCTTCCTTTCTGATTCCGCAGCCGTCGTCGCGGACACGAACGCACATATCCGTCCCCCTGGCGCTGATTTCAACCCATACATTACCGCCGGGATGGTTGTATTTGATGCCGTTGCTGACCAGATTCATAATCAGCTCCCGAAGCTGTTTGGCGCTGGCCTCTATGGAGACAGGCTCGCATTCCTTATGAAGCGTTACCTGATATTCCGCGGCAATGGGTTCGACAGATTCAAAAATTTCCGTAAGCAGCGGCACCATTCGCACCGTGGAATAGGTCACCTCCGCTTCCTTGGCTTCCAGCCTGGATATCATGAGGATATCATTGATCAGATTGGTCATATTGTCCGTTTCCTTCAGAATCCTGGCAATAAAATCCTTTTTGACGGCCTCATCCGTCACAAAGCCCTGATCCAGCAGCTCCGCATAGCCTCTCACCGATGTGATAGGGGTTTTAAGCTCATGGGAGGCATTGCTGAAAAATTCCTGGCGGATACGTTTTTCCTTTTCCAGGCGGTCCATGTGCTCCCGGATTTCCTCCGCCATTTTCATGGTGGTTGCGGAAATCACGTTCAGTTCCTTATATTTATAGGTTTTAAAGGTAAAGCTGGGATTGTCGCTGCGCACCTTTTCCATCTCCCTGGAAATCTCATTTAAGGGCGTGGTAATCGTATTGGTAAAACGCACGGCGATGACGACGCTCATGGCAAAGGCAATCCCTGTGCCCAGAAGAAGCACCGGGAAAATCAGTATCATGTAATCGAGCATATTGGTATAAGGAACCGCCATGCGCACCACATAGGGTCCCTTCTTGGAATGAACCGCCACATACAGCATGTTCTCCCCCAGGCTTTCCGAATTCCTGGTAGCAAAACCGGAGCCGCTGCGCAGCGCCTCTTTCACCTCTTCCCTCTCCAGATGGTTTTCCAGGGAATCCACCTGTTCAATTTCGTTGTCCGCCACTACCGTGCCGTCTTCACCGATAATGGTGACGCGGGAATTTTCATCCATGGTCGCTTCATGCAGACGGCTGAGCTGTTCCTGCAGATCCCCGTCATAATTCAGGGAATAGTCCACCACATGAATGGTATTCAGCATGGATTCCCGATTGCTTTTCAGCATATTTTTGCCGATAAAATAGTAAGAAAAAACACTGCTGACCGCGAGGGCCAGCATGAGTATCGCTACGAACCGGAGTAATATCGCTCGTTTCATAATTTAATTATCCCTGTTTTCCGTCTCCTGCGGGAGCACAAAACGATAGCCCACGCTACGGATAGTCTTAATATATCTGCTGCCTTCCTCGCCCAGCTTCTGGCGCAGGGTACGGATATGGATGTCCAGTGTACGCGTTTCTATGTCTGCCGTATAATCCCAGAGTTTGTTAAGAAGCTCATCCCGCTCCACCACTCTGGCCCGGTTATCGATCAGATACATAAGAAGCTCATATTCCTTATAAGTCAGAACCACCGGCTCCCCGTTCATGGCCACTTCCCTGGCCGCCGTATCCACACATAAACCGCCCAGACGCACCTTTCCCTCGGACTGCACAGGCTGCTGCTCGGACGCCCTTCTAAGCAACGAACGAATTCTCGCCGCCAGCTCCAAAACCCCGAAGGGCTTAGTCACATAATCATCCGCGCCGCCGTCCAGCCCCACCACCTTATCGTACTCCTTATCCTTAGCCGTAAGCACAATAATCGGCATACTCTTCAGCTCATCCTCCCGCCCCCTGATAATCCGAATCGCAGAAAGACCATCCATGCCGGGAAGCATTAAATCAAAAACCGCCAAATCCGGCTTCTCCCTCCCAACAACCTCCAACGCTTCCTCCGCAGTCTCAAAAGCCGCCACCTGATAGCCATAACCTTCCAAAGCAATTTTCACCAGATTCCGGATATTCTCATCATCCTCAATCACAAATATCTTCTGCATCCTACTCTCCATTCCGCCAAACGCCATTATTTCCTACACCTGTTGCACAAAATCCGGTACCGAGGAGTGTCTGGATCTTATGACAACAGTATATCACTCTTCATCCAGCGCAGGAAGTGGTTTGCGGGATTCGCTGACCACATACCCCGCAATGTTGGTGGCATGATCCGCGATTCTTTCCAGATTGCTGATCAGATCCAGGAATACCACGCCGCTTTCCGGCTCGCATTTCCCTTTGGAAAGACGCTGGATGTGCTTCTCCCGTAGCTCATCCTCCAGCTTATCCACATTCCTTTCATAATCCGCTTCCTGAATTGCATCCTGTGTGCTGGAAAGCTCCCTGGCCTTCAGCGCGCTTTCCAGCGCCAGTATGGTTTCACTGGAAATCAGCTTCAAATCTTTGAAGCCTTTCTTGGAAAAGGAGATCTCATCCTTGCGCATATTTTCGGCAAGCTCCGCGATATTTTCCGCGTGATCTCCCACCCTTTCCAGGTCACTGATGGTATAGAAAAGATTTTTTACCACCTTATGCTGTCCCTCGGTAAGGGAAAGATTATCCACCCTCACAAGGAAGGAGGTTAAAACCTTTTCCATTTCATTTATGATTTTTTCCTTATCAAATACAGATCGGATCAGTTCCTTGTTGCCTGTCTCCACGCCTTCCAGGGCCGCCTTCAGGTTTTCCAGGGCGGACTGACCCATCACATTTACCTCTCCCATCACGGTATCCATGGCAAATGCAGGGTTTTCCAGAATACGTTCGTCCAGATGGCGGCGCATTTCCCCTGCCGGCGTTATTTCTGCGATCTCCGCTTCCTTATCATCCCTTATTATATAGGTAGAAAGCTTGACAAGCTTATTTGCAAAAGGAATCAGCATCAGGGTATTTAGAACGTTGAAAATCGTATGGAAAACAGAAATTTCCACGCTGTTAATGGCCGCCGCGCCCCATGCCGCATTAAAACGGAACAGGACAAACATGATAATGCCGAAAACCACAGCGCCGATGACATTGAACAACAGGTGGATAACAGAGGCTCTTTTTGCATTTTTCCCGGCACCCGCGCTGGAAATCAGGGCGGTCACACAGGTCCCGATATTCTGGCCCAGCGTAATGAACACAGCGGACTGCCAGTTTACCACACCGTTGAGCGCCAGCGTCTGCAGGATACCCACAGAAGCCGAGGAGCTCTGGATAATGGCGGTAACCACAGCGCCGGCCAGCACCGCGAGAACGGGATTCCTGCCAAGGACGGCAAAAGCCTGTGCAAATATGGGCGCTTCTCTGTATGGCTTAATCGCATCGGACATGAAGGAAAGGCCAATAAACAGGATACTGAAGCCTACCAGAATCTCTCCGATTTTTTTCTTTTTTTCTGATTTTGTAAAAAGTACGAGGAACGCGCCGATCCCCAAAAGCAGCGGGGCAAAAAATTCCGGCTTCATTACGCTCCCCCATTCGCTCATGGAAACAATCCATGCCGTAATGGTAGTACCGATATTGGCGCCCATGATAACGCCCACTGCCTGGGCAAGCTCCAGCATACCTGCATTTACAAAGCCTACCACCATAACCGTAGTGGCTGAAGAGCTCTGTATGATAGCGGTGACTCCTGCGCCTACAAGAATAGCCATCAGCCTGTTTTTTGTCAGAAAGCCCATCAGCTTCTGCATTTTTCCTCCGGCTGATTTCTGAAGGCCGTCGGCCATGATATTCATCCCGTAAAGGAACATTCCCAGGCCGCCGATGAAAGAAAACAACATTCCTACATCATTAATAGACATCTCATCTCTCCTCTGCCCTCATCAACGGATATCGCTGTCTGAAACTTACTCGAAATCCTGACGTATCCCTCATTCCGCTTCGGGGCGGTATCTTTTTCCTATGTTTCCAATGAAAAACTGCTGTCCTCCGGATTCTGGCCGGACCACGGCATTTTCTCATTGTCCATCATTATTTTAACAGGTGAGTGTAAAGTACACGCTTAGGTTATGTAAAATCTATGTAAAATATCAGCAATCCGAACCTTACATAAACCAAATGGCATCTTGTCGTGCCCGAGGGTATCTTATCCTGTGCCACATTGTATTTCCTCTGCTGTCCGGCTATAATAACCTCAATCCCAGAGGAAAGAAGGGCTGACCTATACTTTATATGACAAATATCATATTTATTCCCGCTGGGGAACGGGTACTGCGTTATAAAAATACCGTATGTGACAATATCATGTATTTTTCAGTGAAGAAGGGGATGGGCATCGGCGCAAGGGAGCCGCTGAAATCTATGACAGCCGAAACCGCACGCAGGGATAAAGTGACCTTTCTGATATCCTCCCACGATTTAAACCTTTTCAGCAATCTGGCCGGCAGATATCTGCTCCTGTTTCACGGGCGCATTGTCTGTCTGACTGGGGAAAAAACGGAGGCGAAAGAAATCAGGAAAAAGTATGAAGAATGCAGAATACGCAACTTATGCGAAAAAGAAAAGCCGGCGTTTTATTCCGGGGCATTGAAAAAAAAACGGATATACGGCATTTTTAACACCTATTAACATAATTGTGAGGAGGTTCCATGAAGCTGATAATACATCAGGATCGTCAGATTACTGAAACTGAAATTACCATCCGCTGTGCACGCATGGATTCCCGGCTGGAGCAGCTGGCCGGACATATCAGGCAATTTGGTTTTTCCCTGACGGGCTATCAGGAGGATAAGGAATTCCAGCTGCCGCTGGAGAAGATATTTTTTATGGATTCCGCAGATGGAAGAACCTATCTTTATCTGGAGAAAGAGGTGTACTACTGCCGGGAGACTCTGGCCTCCCTGGAGGCCCGCCTTTCCCGCACTTCCTTTACCAGGATCAGCAAAAGCTGTCTGGTCAACCAGCTTCCTGCAAAGTGTGCGGCCGCTGTACAACCACCGGCTGGAGGCCACCCTGCAAAATGGAGAAAAACTGGTAATTACGCGAAATTATATCGAACCTCTGAAGGAAAAGCTGAAAGGAGCAAATGTATGAAAAATTTTCTGACCGTACGGGCGCCGTCCACCTGTATCTGTTTTACCCTGCTGCTTCTTGCCAATGCCGCCCTGAATATGCTGAGCGGTATTGATACCGAAGGGTATGATTTCACCGTCCTGGTCCTGTTTCTGATCATATTGCTGTGCCAAGGGGTGGATATTGCCCTGGATCATGTTGAATTCAGGACATGGAGGCAGTACTGCATTACAGAGTCCTTGATTTTGTATGTGGTGAACCTGGCAGTATTCCGTATCATTTTCTGGCATTCCTTTTCGGCCAGGCAGCTTATTATTTTCACCCTGATTTTTTTAGTCATTGTAACCGCTGTATTTTCCTATTTCAGAAAGCTGCAGCGAATGCAGGCGGATGAAATCAATGCGCTTATTGCTAAAATGCAGTCAGATGCGCCGCGGCAATAAAAAAAGTCCGAAACTGCGCCCGGCTTCTAATGGAGGGCCGCAGTTTCCAGACTCAGTCAGGAAACATCTCTCGCTTTCAGTACATTTAATTCCCATTTCGCAACTTGACGGGCATGGGGTCAATTTCCGTAGCTAAAGCACTTTTTTAAGAATAAAATCCTTTTTTCTATGTTATTCTGTGCAATTTGTGTCTTTATTGCCGAGTCATATCCGTGAATTGTGCCTTTTGTGTCGTTCAACTCAACTTTCGCCCCTGCTTCCATCAGTCTTTCAGCATACAAAATTCCTTCATCATGCAGGCAATCATATTCTGCTGTTTCAATGTACGTATCCGGAAGCTTATGAGGCAACACATTCTGCATGGGCGATGCGTTCCTGATGTTTTCTACTGTTACGTTCTTTAAATAGAATTCCCACATTTTTTTGTTATTTTGGGAATTCCATAATGGAGTATCAGAGTACAATTTTATGGATTTCGTGGACATGGACGCATCTGTCACCGGATATATTAACATCTGTGCACAGGGAATGGGCAAAGCTTCTTTTTCATATGCATTGCAAATCGCAGCAGCAATTGCCCCGCCGGAACTATCTCCTGCGATTCCAATCAGTTCTCTGTCAATACGCAGGCTTTCCGCATTCTTTAACAGCCATTTATATACGGACAATACATCCTGATATGCCGTTGGATATGGATGCTCCGGCAACAGATGATAATCCGGAAAGACCACCCTGCAGTTTGCTTCCAATGCATAGATACAGGCAAGCTTTTTATGATGGACTGACGCCTTATAACTGAACGCGCCGCCATGGATATATAGCAAACACGGAAGCTTATCCGCTGCTGAAACAGGTTCGTATATTACAACCTTTAACGGTAACCTGCCGTTTTCCCGTATTATTATCCGTTTGCAACTAATTTGCTTCTATTAATCAGCACTGAAACCGCCCCGACACTGTTTGCCCCAACTATATCTTTTTCTTCTCTACAGAAGTCAGAATTAAATCAATATAATCAGTAAGCATTGCAAAGTCCTTAAGAATTTCTGCTGCAGCGTCCATCATACCGTCTGCCAAAACTATATTGCATTTAGCGGCTGCTTCACAAAGCGCAGGACGATATAAGGAAGTCCAGCTTAAGGGATTATTGTATTTTATTAACGTATGCCCAACATCAAAGGATACTACTTTTATCATATTCCAATCTGCCTTTTAAAAATATCAGCAAAACATCATTTTGCCGGAAACATACAAACATACGCTTAACCCAGGCCACCACAAATTTACGCAGCAATCACATAAAAATACAGCAGCACCAGAATACCCAGCACGATACGGTACCAGCCGAAAACCTTGAAGTCATGCTTTTTAATATATCCCATGAGGAAGGAAATAACACCCATGGACACTACAAAAGCCACCACCATGCCGATAATCAGAAGCGACGCCTCGGTCATGCTGAAGCCGAGCCCGAATTTCACCAGCTTCAGAAGGCTTGCGCCGAACATGACGGGAATCGCCAGGAAAAAGGTGAATTCCGCGGATACCACCCTGCTGACGCCGATGAGCAGCGCGCCCACGATGGTTGCGCCGGAGCGGGAGGTGCCGGGGAATACCGCGGCGATAAGCTGAAACAGGCCGATGATCAGGGCATCCCGGTAGGTCAGGGACGCCAGGCTTTTAATCCGGGGCTTCCTTCCCTTATTCCAGTTTTCAATTACAATAAAAGCCACGCCGAACAGAATCAGCATAATGGCCACCGTGGTGGCATTATACAGATACGGCTCCACCAGATCATCCAGGAGTATGCCGTAAATCATGGCAGGGATGCAGGCCACCAGAACCTTGAACCACATGACAAAGATATCCGTTTTAATAATGCCGTTTTTCTTACGCCGCTTTGAAAAATCAAAGGGGAACAGCTTATTCCAGAACAGAACCACCACCGCCAGGATCGCCCCCAGCTGAATCACTACCAGGAATACTTCCCAGAATTCAGGGGATACATCCAGCGTGACGAATTCATTCAGCAGTATCATATGTCCCGTGCTGCTGATGGGCAGCCACTCCGTAATACCTTCCACAATTCCAAACAAAACCGCTTTTAAAATTTCGATCATATCATTCTCCAATTTTTATACTGCTGCTGTCCGCCGGACGTACCGGCCAAACAGACAGTCTGTTTTCATTTTCCGAAAACTCCTCCGCCTATCTTTGCACGCTGTCACCGTTTTCCAGATAACGCAGCATATCCTCAAAGCACTCCCGGGCATCTGCATAGCCCTCCTCATAAAGCAGACGCAGCTTCTCCTTATCCTTCTCTATTCTGCCAATACCGCTGGCCCTTTTCGGACGGATAACAAAAGCCTGGCAGTTTGCTGTCTGGGCATCCAGATAATCCAGCATCCGGTTATAGGCCACATGCCGGTTTGCCATCAGCTCGTAAACTTTGGGATACCTGGCATAACGCACCTTTACCAGTCCCAGATGGCCGGAAGGCTTCCTCCGGTAGCCGGTTTCCTTGGTGAGCACCACAATATTTTTCCGGTTGCCGTCCACAATGGAATGCATGATGGGCACGCTGTCGGAGAGACCGCCGTCCAGATACAGCTTATCCCCGATTTTCACATTTCTCGATACCAGCGGAAGGGACGCGGAGGCCCGCACTGCGATGATATCCTTACGCATATCCTTCAGACGCAGGTATTCCGCCTGCCCAGTCTCAATATTGGTAGCCACCGCATACGCTCTGCCCTGATAAGCATTAAAAGCATCATAATCATAAGGATTCAGAACGTTTGGGATATCGTCATAACACATTTTTACCCCGAAAAGATCCCCTGTGGTCAGCACATTGCGCGCACTGCAGTAATGTGCGTCATCCAGATAATCCACGCTGATATCATAAGCCCTGCCCCGCTGGCGCGATAGGTAGCTGCACAGATGGCATGCGCCTGCGGACACTCCATAACAGCTGGAAAACTCAATATTTTGATCCAGGAAAAAATCCAGGACTCCGGCGGTATAAATACCTTTCATCCCACCGCCTTCCAGAACCAGTCCGGCCTGATACATACTGTCTACCTCCAAGTCAAATTTGCTGCCGCTTTACGCAAATTATCCGATACTAACCGATGTTTCCGTACTCCGCCGCCACAAATTTTCTCAGGGCAGCCAGGGAACGCTCCACCTTTTCCGTTTCAATACAGTAAGCCATCCTGAAATATCCGGGACATCCAAAGGTATCCCCCGGAACCAGAATCAAATCGTATTTCAGCGCCTTTTCACAGAAAATTTTCGCATCCTCCTCCAGAGCCTTCGGGAATATGTAAAAGGTTCCGCCTGGCTTCACACAGGTAAAGCCCAGCCCGGTCAGGCAATCATACAGAAGGTTCATGTTGGTCTCATAGACGGAAAGATCCGCCGTTTTATCCAGTACCTTAGCCACTGCAAGCTGGATGATGGAAGGAGGACAATTATGGCCGATCCCTCTGGAAATCTGCCCGCACATGTTCACAATCACTTCCGCATCAGGACAGGCAGGATTTACCGCCACATAGCCGATTCTCTCGCCGGGAAGGGAAAGAGACTTGGAATAAGAATAACAGGAGATGGTATTCGCGTAATAACGTGACACATAAGGCGCCTTAACGCCGGCAAACACGATCTCCCTGTAAGGCTCGTCGGATATAATAAAAATATCGTGCCCGTACTCCTGCTCTTTCTTTCTCAGTATATCCGCAAGCCGCAGGATAGTTTCCTCGGAATATACAATGCCTGAAGGATTATTGGGCGAATTGATAAGAACAGCCATTACCTTCTCACCCAGCATTTCTTCAAAGGCATCAAAATTTATCTGAAAACTCTCCGTATCCGGAGGCACCACCTTCAGCACAGCTCCGGTAAGATTCACATAAGGATTATATTCAGGGAAATAAGGAGCAAATGTCAGTATTTCATCGCCTGGCTTTGTTACCGCCCTGTAGGCATGGGCAAGCGCTCCTGCTGCACCGGAGGCCATAAAAATATGCTCCGGACCGTAATTCATACCGAATCTTTCGTTCAGGGAAGCGGCAATAGCCGCCCTCACAGACGGTATTCCCAAACTGGGACTGTAGCCATGCAGCGAACATGGATCGCTGTTTTTAAGCATCTCTATCATACACTCCGTAAACTCCTCCGGAACAGGAACGGACGGATTCCCCAGACTATAATCAAATACATTGTCATATCCTATCTCTTCCCCACGCTTCGTCGCAAACTCCGACAAAATCCGAATCACAGATTTGCCGCCCAGCATGGCTCTATACTGTTCTGATACCATAATTTCCCTCCAAACCGCCTCTTGGCTTTTCATCCCGACCATTGTAACACATGCGGGGTATTTGTTACAACAGTTTGTAAGGTTAAAGTACGGTGCGCAAGACACGGGCTTCTCCGGGTGGCAGGGGCTGTGGAAGGGGGGCGAGGGGCTATGTTTCTGTAAGAGCACGCTCTCGCTCGGTTAAAAACGCAGCGGTACTAGCGTTGTAAATTACACAACGCAAGGACCGGCGTTTTTAAACGGCTCATACAGAAACATAGCCCCTCGCCCCCCTTCCACAGCCCCTGCCACCCGGAGAAGCCCGAAGTATATTAAAAAAGCCTGAACATGCTAAAAACATGACTCAGGCCTAAATTTATTTTTATCAGAAAATCTCTTCTTCCCAATAATAGCTATAAATTATCTCGCTGTAACGTTATGGCAGCCGATTGTTTCGTTGTCGATGAAAAATTACAGATAATTATTTAAATCCATCGGCATGCGGTAAATCAGCAGGGCTACCAAAGGGATCAGGATTTCGCATACCTGGACGAAAAAGCTTGCAATGTCTTCGGTGATGCCGCCAAAATGTTTAAAGGCCACCCAGCAATAATAGAGGAATGCGATAAGAGCCCCTGCAAGGCAGCCGATGCCTACCACAAGATTCATCCGCAGCATAAAAAAGGCACAGGCCGCGATATAAAGGATCAGGACAGCCGCCACTATGAGCTTGGTTCTGCCTTCAGGTACATACAGCGTGCATTTGCTGGTCTGGGAATGGCGGAACCAGATGATGGACAGGCCATAGAGAGAACGGGAAAGAATAAAGCCGAGAGAAACCACCGGCCATCCGTCTATGGGCATTTCACTCCAAAGTCCTACTATGATAAGGAAATAACTGACACAGGTGATGATGGCAAAATAGCCGCTGTGGGAATCCTGAAGGATTTCCAGTTTGCCTTTTCTGGGCTGATGGGAGGACAGGGCGTCCACAGTGCGGAAAAAACCGTCCATATATGCGCCGCCGGAAAGAAGTAGCGGGATCATCACGCAGACAACAGACCGGAGGAACTCATAATCCAGCAAATAGGGGTGTACTATCCGCCATTCTGTGATCAGGAAAGCAATGATGGCTCCTACCCACGGTACAAAACACAGAATATATTTCATGTTATCCTTTGTTTTTTCCACCTGGCGCGCAGGCACCACGGAGTACATGGAAAAAGCGAGTCTGAAGCTGTTCCAAACCTGTTTCATGCTTTTTGGTCCTTTCTCTTTCGTGCAGTCTGTCACTCTGATTACTCTATTACAACATCATCCGCATACTGATCCCAAATCAGGCAAATCCAGGTTTTTCCCTGGCTGAGTACGATAGGATCACCATTTTCGTCCACATAATAGGCAGGATCCGTATCCGCGTAGCGGGACCAGGTTCCTTCCGTCATTTTCCCCTGGGTGAATACCTGAACCTTCATGCCGTTGTCACCGTGGCAGCCAAAGGCCAGATAATCATTTTCATCGCGCACCTCACCGTAGCAGTACTGGAAAATAACATTGTCAAAGGCAAGCTGTTCTCCGGTGCTTTCATCAATATGGGGGCCGCCGTACTGGTAGCGGTAATATTTTCCGTCTTCTTCATTATATTCAAACCAGGCCTGCACCTTGCTGTAGCCGTTGGGCTGGTCTTTTTCCTTTCCGCCCGGATACAGCATTTCCGCAGTTTTTCCTTTGCTGTTGTCCGGCTTCTGCCCGTCTGCTGCAAAGGCAAATTTAGGCTTGTGCGCATCATGATAGGTACGGCTGTATTTCATTTTATCAATGTCTTTCTGAAGGCCTTTAATGTCCAGATAGACATTGTGGGGCATTTTTCTTTCCGTTGTACGAAGAAAAGTATTGGGCGCAGGATGGTTAATCCCGGCAACGGGGCCGCTGATATTGTCCACCCGATCACTGTTGAGAAGCTCGCCCACATAAGGGGTTGCCTGTCCGAAGTGTGCATAAATGGCGTCAAATTCCAGGGCGCAGTATACAAAATAGTCCCGGCTGCTTCTGATATATCCTATTTTGTCCATGTCTCCATAATTTTCAAAAAGGCCCATCAGCCTTGTAATACGCCCCTCAACCGGTGCCTCATAGATAATGGAGGCTTTCGAAGTCCCTGTCTGGGGGCAGCCTTCCAGAATATTGTTAAGCATGACTGCAAGCGGCCTCTGCTTTACCTGTTCCGGATCCATTTTTTCTCCGGTAAGATAGCTGTGCTGTCCGTCATTTTCCACCAGGGCGGCCTGCTGGGTATTAGTCACAGCACCCGTTTCATTCGCCTTCGCCTGTTCGGTGGCGCTGACCGTCTCCTGCTTTGTCTGCGTTTCCGATTCCTGCGGAGGCTCCGTTTTCTTACCGCAGCCTGTCAGAAGCGCCGCTCCCAATATCAGTGCGCTGAAAAAAACAGCGGTTTTATGCATCCTTTTTCCATCTGTCCGGAATTTTCTCATTCGTCTCTCCTGTAAAAAACAAAACTGACCGGCATCTGCAACACTTTCCGCCGCCTGGCCTGCATCATTTGGCAAATACAAACAGAACCGGCGCAGCATTTATCTGCACCGCCCGGTTCCTGCAATTTCTGTAAATCAGGCATCGGCTGGAAACCGGAATGCCTGTAAAGTCTATGATATTGTACTCCGCGAGGTTCTGAAAGTCCAGTATTTTATGAAAATCTTAATGAATGAGACGGCATTTTTCCGCTGCCCTGACCAGAAGCGCTCCTTTGGGAAGGGCCAGAAGATCTTTTCTTCCAACAGCTCCCAGTTTGATGGTCAGCACAAAATATATCGGAACCGCCACAAGGATAGCCGCCGCCAGGCAGATCACGTTAATATGGATCAGCAAATACAGGCCATGATATACGCCGAAGGCCGCCGCCCCCATAATCACTGCGGACCAGCCGGGAAGCAGGAAGGTCTTTATTATCTCCTGCCTGTATTTCAGTTCCTTCCTTACGGAAAAGCCGTTGAGTATGCACATTAAAAGAGAATAAAGCACGGTGGCGATGACCAGGGAAAAAAGTCCCAGATCCGTCGCCAGCAGCAGCGGAACCAGAACCACAGTCTGGATTACCAGGGCAACCGCCGCATTGACTACGGGCAGATTCACCTTGCCGATCCCCTGGAGCACCGCATTGCTGATAGTGGAAAGGGCGTAGAACACCACGCTGATGCTCAGTGCCGCAAGCAGCCAGGATACCGTATCCACAGAAGCCTTCTGGGGATATAAAAGCAGTGTGACCGGCTTGGCCAGCACCGCAAGGCCTACGGCGGAGGGAATAGAAAGAAACATGGTTGTTTTTATCGCCGTCCCGATCCGTCTGTTGGTTCCCGCGATGTCCCCCTGGGCAAAGCTTCCTGAAATGCCCGGTATCATTGCCGAGGACATGGCGGAGGCAATGGCGATGGGGATGTTGGCAATCTGTTTTGCCTTACCGCTGAACAGGCCGTACTGGGTATAGGCCTCTACCTCGCTGAAACCCTTTACATGCTCCATAATCCTGGTGTAAATGGTCAGGTTTAAGGAAGTGTTGCAGTTATAGATAAAGGTGCTCAGTATTACCGGCGTCACCATGGTGATGATAATTTTATACACCTCGCCTGTGGTGAGCAGCTGGGAGCTTCGATCCCTTTTTGTTTTCTGGTTGATATATTCTCTGTTGAGAAGGAATATCCCAAACATGAACAGCAGTGCGATAAGTACGCCTGCCCCGGTGCCTATGGCGCTTCCCGAAGCGCCGAATACAGCCTGTGTGGTGGTATCCTTCCCTGCAACCGCCTTAATCAGAAGAAATGCCGCAAGTATGCTGACCACCGCATTCAGTATCTGTTCCACAATCTGGGAAAATGAGGTGGGCACCATGGTTCCGTGTGCCTGGAAATAACCTCTCAGCACGCCAAGAAGTCCGGAGAAAAATATGGTGGGCGCAAAAATACGAAGCACCGGCACGGAATTGCCGCCCACCAGGATTCCCGCGCCAAAGAAGGTAAACAGGCTGGCCAGGCCGCCCACGACTACCACATAGCCTATGGCACAGCGGAAAATTTTCTGGGCGTTCCTGTATTCCCTCAGCGCCAGCCTCTGGGCAATCACCTTGGAAATGGCCGAAGGGATACTGTAGGAGGATACGAGGAGTATGATGGTATAAATCTCATAAGCGGAAGAATAATAACCATTTCCTTCATCCCCGATAACTGCAGCCAGCGGGCTTCTGTATAAAATTCCAATGACCTTGCAGATGATTCCGGCAGCCGCCAGGATCCCTGCCTGCATGACAAAGCTGTTGCTTTTTTTATTATTACCCATAAATTAATCACCTGACCAGAATGCATTTACTCCGAAAGCCTGAAGGTAAGCAGCGCATCCAGCCTTCTTTCCACAACCTCATATACGAATATATCCGGCTGCTGCTCATCGATCATTGACTGTTCAAAGCATCCGTTCCAATGGGGCATATAGCTATAGGAAAAATTGGATGCCAGCACAGGGGCCATAGCGCCTGCAAAGGAGTCCCTCACCAGGAAAAGCCGCCTTGGATCCGGCGCCTCCGACTGGTAAATCAGCTCCGTGGCGTCGATGGCCTGGATCACCGACAGATTGTTGGTGGCGTAGCCCGTCACATCATAGCTTACTTCCGCGGGCTTGTTCTTTTTATAATAGTTCTTCAGATTCATCATATTCGCAAGGTCGTAGCCTGAGAAGTCATTTTGCGAGATCGTCAGATCCTCAACGTCCGCAATTTCCACCCCCAGCTCACGAAGCAGCGCTTTTGCGCCGATATAGCCGCCCAGATAATTCCAGTGGGTATCATAATGCCAGTAAAGATCGTACTGATCCTTATAAGCCATCAAATCCTCCCTGGGATAAACGATGCGCACGCCCGTTTCCTCACGCAGATAATTAATCACCTGCTCCGCCCTGGTCAGTTCCCCCCGTTTCCTGATATAATCCGGCAGCTGGGCGGAATAAATGTCTTCCTTATTGGAGGGGATCATGAGAATAAACTCTATGCCCCTGGCTTCCAGATAAGCTTTGGTGCTCAGGATGTTGTCCTTTATCACATCCAGCTGTTCCTGGGTGTACAGGTTCGTTCCCTTATAATCCTCAATACTTCCCTCATCTGTAAAAAATAACCAGTCATTTTTTCCCAACACCACGCTGGCGGAGGAGGAATCGCCGAACAGCTTCATGTTCAGGATGCTGTTGGCTTCTATCATCTGGCTCCGGAAAGCCAGGTGGTCGTTATAGTAGCTGTTGTACTGGGATGCATAGTTGTGCAGATTGTCTCTGGTCAGCGCCGGCTTCTCGGCAAGCTGCCTGTTTTCCGTATTTTCTTCGGATATATGAGGCTCTGCAAAATAGTAGACAACCCTGGGGCCTGTAATCATCAGGGCAAACAGGATTATCCACACCGCCGCCTTTTTTTTCGTCATGTAGCCATTCCTCCATTTTCAGCAAAAACCGCTGTCAGAAACTGCTGTCACACAGACTGACGCTAAAAATCGCAATCATACGGGCCTCCACTAAAATTGCACTCATATGGGCTGCCATTAAAAATTGCAATGTACGGACTGCAGTTAAAAATTCATGTAAATAAATGCGCTGTAGGTGCTGCTGACCATGAGCATAACGCTGTAGGCAAGAAGCAGCATGCAGAAAATCAGCTCTGCCGTACTGTTTTTAAATTTCTCCGCCCGGGGGCTGATTTTCACCGCGCACTTCTGCAGTACGCCGCAGCCCAGGATACCGCAGGCCGCCAGGAAAAAGGCCCTGTTAGTTACCAGCTCCTGCACCGCAAAACCGGACGCCGTATACATCCAGGGAAGGAACATGCGCTTCAGATACTGCAGCGTAAGCCCCACGTCTCCCACCCGGAAGAAGGTCCAGCCCACACAGAGCACCAGTATCGTGTAAACATGCTTGATTACTTTTGTTTTCTCCAGAAGCTTTCCCAGCCCCAGGCGCTCCAGCACCATGAAAAAGCCATGGAAAACACCCCAGCAGATAAAGTCCCAGCTGGCTCCATGCCACAGTCCCGTGGCCACGAAAATAATGGAGATATTAATGTAGGTGCGCAGCTTGCCCTTCCGGTTGCCGCCCAATGAGAAATACAGGTATTCCCTGAACCAGGAGGTGAGGGAAATATGCCATCTGCGCCAGAAATCCGTAATCGTGGAGGCAATGTAAGGGTAGTTGAAGTTCTCCACCAGGGTAAAGCCGAACATCTTCCCAAGTCCCACCGCCATATCGGAATATCCGGAAAAATCATAATAAAGCTGAAGGGAATAAAAAATAATGGCAATCCATGCCAGCACGCCGTTCACATTTGCCAGATCCAGACCGTAAATCCGGTCCACACAGGATCCCAGCGCATCCGCAATAATCACCTTTTTCGCCAGACCGTATACAAAACGGCGGATACCCTCTCCCATCAGGGACAGGCTCTGCTTTCTTTCGGTGAGCTGTTTTTCAAAATCCCTGTATTTTTCAATAGGGCCCTGGGTAATCTTGGGGAAAAACGCAAAATACAGAGCCATATTCAGAATATTTTTCTGGGCGCCGTATTTTTTCTTATATAGATCGATCAGATAGGACATGGCCTGGAAGGTAAAAAAGGACACGCCCAAAGGCAGGGCGATATCCTTCATGGACAGCAGCTCCCTGCCTGCAACTTTGTTCAGCGTATTGATGAAGAAGTTAAAATACTTATAATATCCCAGGATTCCCAGGTTTGCCAGGATTCCCAAAATAAGGGCGGTGCGCCTTGCTCCCGCCGTCTGCGTCTTATCCATCACCAGCCCCAGCACATAATTAGCCAGTATGGAAACCAGAAGCAGCCACATATATCTGGGCTCTCCCCAGGCATAGAATACCAGACTGGCCGCGAGTAATATCAGGTTCTGAAGCTTCCTGCTCTTCCCGGCGATTTTATCCAGTATAAACACGATGGGCAGAAATGCCCACAAAAATATCATTGAACTGAATACCATTATTTATTCTCCATCGGTAACTTTCCAGCTTCTCCGCAGCTCCGGGAAAAACAGTCCGCCTCCGGTAATGGCTGTCCGCTTTGCGCCGCTGCTTTATTTGAAAAGATACCTTCCTCTTCTTTTGTACTGCCCGTATCTTCTGAAACTGTTCACTGTCCTGTAATACTATCTTTTCTTATTATATACGGTGAGGGAGTTTTTTCAAAGTCTTTTTGTCAGATCCTTAATAACTTCCCCTGCCGCAATCAGCCCGGCCACGCTGGGAACAAAGGCCGTGCTGCCGGGAATGGAACGCCTTACGGAGGCTCTATCCTCCTCCAGAGGGCTTTTGGCAGGCGTGCGGGGTTCTTCCCTGGAGTATACCACCTTCAGTTCCTTAATTCCCCTGTTCTTAAGTTCACGCCGCATGACCCGGGCAAGAGGGCAGACGCTTGTCTGATAAATATCCGCCACTTCGAACCGGGTGGGATCCAGCTTATTCCCGGCTCCCATGCTGCTGATAACCGGCACGCCTGCTTTTTTCGCCCTGACAACAAGCTCCAGCTTGGCCGCCACGGTGTCCACCGCGTCCACCACATAGTCAAAGGATGAAAAATCAAACTCCTCCGCATTTTCCGGCAGGAAAAAGCATTCCCTTGTCTCCACCTCGGCCTCGGGATTGATGGACAGGATGCGTTCCTTCATCACCTGCGTCTTGTATCTGCCCACAGTGTCCAGGGTGGCGATGATCTGGCGGTTCAGGTTGGAAAGCGCCACCTTATCGTTATCAACCAGCAAAAAATGGCCTACACCGCTTCTTGCAAGCGCTTCCACGGTATATCCCCCCACGCCTCCAATGCCGAATATGGCAACGCGGGATCGGTTTAATTTATGAATTCCTTCCTCTCCCAGAAGAAGGGCGGTTCTTGTGAATTGTTCCTGCATGGCATTTCCTCCGCAGTTTGGACTCCGCATGCGCCGGAAGCTTACTGAACAGCAGGGCAAAAGATATCCGGCATATGCGAAGACTTAATTTAAAATATATAATAAGGCATTTTATTATAACATTCTCTCTGGAAATCTGTCTATGAATACATGAAAAGTGAGTGGAATGGGTAAATGCGGATAAAAGACATGAAAACTGCCAGCAGGTCACAATTCTGCTGGCAATTGACTTTTTTATTTTATTTTTATTTTCTGGACGCTATATTTTCCAGCATTTCAAGTTTCTTATGATAAGTCAGTATTCTTTCTGCGATCTTCTCCCTATGTAGCCGTCCCCAAGCCCCACACCCGGAACCTGCCGGCTAGTCTATTTACTCACCAGGTATTCATGCAGCGCCGTCAGAAGCTGCTGTTCTTCTCCTTTAGGGTTCACCAGCTTTAAATCCAGCGCTTTTCCCGTTCCCAGCGCACAGACGCCCAGAATGGATTTGGCATCTACCGTATAGCTGCCGGCCGCCAGATCATATTCCCCGTTAAATCTTCTGATGGTATTTACAAATTTCCAAACTTCATCCGCATTTCCAAAACGAATTTTTATTGATTCCATGCTGAATTCCTTTCTTTCTTCATTCCATGCCGTTTCCGGCGCCGGAATGCCCTTCAGGTATTGTAGCTAAAGTTTTCCCCTGTGCTTTCAAAATTATACAGGGATTGGAAAAAATTTCTTATTCCCGTAATTCTGGGCGGTATGGCCATTTCCGCTTCAGCCCCCGACTCTCCTCCGTCGGCATCCGCATTTTAAAAACATATATCTCCCGGTCCTTAAGTGTCCAGCCGCCATTTTGGCAAACAACGTCAAGACAAACATAAATGCAAATGATAAATTAAATGAAACAGTAAAAACTCTAAACAGTTACATTTTCATAACACAACCATGCCCTTTATAACGGAAAACAGGAGGAAAACCACATGGAAAGCCGGGAACAGATTAATGCGGTTTGGCAGATGCAAAACTATATCGAAGGACATCTGGATGAACCGATTACGCTGCATGCGCTTGCAAAGAGCGCAGGCTATTCTCCCTGGCACTGCGCCAGGATTTTCAAAGAGCTTACTGGCAAGGCGCCGTTTGAATATATCCGTATGTACCGGCTCTCCAAAGCGGCCATGGAGCTGAGGGACAATGATCTTAAGGTAGTTGATGTTGCGATGGATTTTTTGTTTGACAGCCATGAGGGCTTTACCAGGGCCTTCCGCAGGCAGTTCGGCATGAGTCCGAATGAATATAAGAAAAATACGCCGCCGATTTATCTTTTTCATCCCTGGTCCATACGGGAATATTATTATTGGCTCAGGGATATGCAGGAGGATGCACCGCCGCTTTCCGGGGACTTTTTTGTACAGGTGCGCAATTTCCCCAAAAGAAAGCTGCTGTTAAAACGCGGCGTGTCGGCGGATGATTATTTTTCCTACAGTAATGAAAATGGCTGCGATGTATGGGGCCTGCTGTGCAGCGTCAAGGAGGCGCTGTATGAACCAGTCGGCCTGTGGCTTCCTGATGCGCTGCGTCCGCCCGGTACCTCACGCTATGCACAGGGCGTTGAATTGCCGGAGGACTACGGAGGAACGATCCCGGAGGGCTTTGATCTCATTGATTTGCCCGAATGTAAAATGATGATGTTTCAAAGCGCTCCTTATGATGATCTTCACTTTGAGGAAGCGATATTAAATTTGTCGCAGATCATCGACACCTATGACCCCACCCGGTCCGGCTATGAATGGGCGGATGAAGCCGCGCCGCGTTTCCAGCTGGATCCGCAGGGATGGCGGGGCTATATTGAAGCAAGGCCGGTAAGAGAGCTTCCCTGAAAACATCACAAGGAAAGTCAAGTACCCTCCCATTCCTTCTGCTATGCTTATTCCAGAAACGAAATAAGTCCGCAATAAAGGAGGAAAAAGACATGGAAACACGGAAAAATATCGAAAGGCATTTGAACGTACTTTGTAAGGAAATCGGTGCAAGGCCCACTGGCTCAGAGGCAAACCATACGGCGGTTGAGTATGCGTGCAGGGAGAGCTTCTCTGCGTCAGTTCACGGGAGGAGCTGCGGCGCGCGCCTGTCGCCGGGAAAATCGTTTTGCTTTGTGGTGAGCTGGCGTCGGAACCGCTGATGCCCAAAGGCTTTGTATTCTGGAATCCGGAGGAACACAGGGAAATCATCTCCCTGCTGGAAAACGGCGGCGTTAAGGCGGTGCTTACCGTCAGTCTTTCTCCGGAACGCTTTGTGCCGGTCATTGAGGACGGGGACTTTGAAGTACCCTGCGCCGTGGTTCTTCCGGAAAGCCTGCCCCGGCTATGCAGCGGGCTTCCCGCAGCCCTTACGCCGAACGCGGAACGTCGCCCTGCAAAGGCCGCCAATGTAATTGCCGTCTATGGCAGCGGAAAACATAAGGTATGTTTTTCAGCGCATATTGACACCAAACCGGGAACCCCGGGCGCTTTGGACAATGCCTCCGGCGTAGCCGTTTTACTCGCGATGGCAGAGAAGCTGTCGGGCAGGGAGCTGCCCTACCGCATTGAATTTGTCCTCTTTAGCGGTGAGGACCATTATTCTAATCCGGGAGAAATGGCATATCTTGCCGCTTATCTTTCATCACCCTCGGAATACGTCTGCGCGTTTAATATTGACGGGGCGGGCGTAAAGGGACAGGATTTTGCGTACTCATTTTATGAATGCCCGGAACAGCTGACAAGCAGTATTTCCGGTTTCGCAAAGAAGGCGGAAGGCTTTAAACAGACAGAACCGTGGCCGCAGGGAGACCATACCTTGTTTTCTTTTTCCGGCGTTCCTGCAATCTCCATTACCTCCACCGGAATATTCGCGCTGGCGGACAGTGTGCTCCACACAGAAAACGACACCCTGGAGCTGATTGATTCAAAAAGGCTGGAAACGCTGGTTAAGTTCCTGCTTTATTCTGTTTAAAGAAAAATACAAAGGAGTGGTTTACGGGCAGGTACTTGACCGAAACTCCCTGTCCGCAGAAATAAAACCAGCGGCAGCCGCCTCCCCCATCCCAAGGATGATTCCGGATGGAAGAAAGGCGGCATGCCGCTGGTTCTGGTTCCCCTATGGCAAACAAGTCTTTTTACAATGCCCTTTCAATCAGCTCCACGCATCTGTCATATCCCAGCGTTGTGCTGTTCAGGCACAGATCATAGTTCATGGGATCTCCCCATTCCCTGTCCGTATACTGTTTATAATAATCCCTGCGCTGTCTGTCCTTCATACGGATGTAATCCTCCGTTTCCACCATGGCGATATTGTCAATCTGGTTGGCGCGTTCTTTGCGCTCCGCCATAGAGGAGGCATAAATAAACACATTCAGGCTTCTGCATTTCCCCCGCAGCACCTCGCCCGCGCAGCGGCCGATAAAAATGCAGGGGCCTTCCATGCTAAGACGGCGTATGGTTTCCGCCTGGGCCTGGTAAATCCGGTAAGGCATCATGCCTCTTTCATTTCCCCGGAAATTTTCCACGGCGGACGCCACGGTATACAGAAGGCTTTTATTTACCTTTTCATCGTTTGCCTTGACCACGCCGGGGTTCAGGCCGTATTTTTCAGCCGCCAGCATGAGAAGCTGCCCGTCATAAAAAGGGATGCCCAGCCTCTCCGACAGCCGTTTCCCGATTTCACGGCCGCCGCTGGCATATTGTCTTTCAATTGTAATTGTTCTCAGATGAGCCATTTTTCCGTCTCCTTTTCTGCTGCCGCAAGGCTGCTGTACTGTCCTGTAACTGTGATTTGCAGCCTCTTGCATTACGCAGTGGCATCTACGAACTGCGAATTGTAAAGCTCCGCGTAAAATCCGTTCTTTGCAAGGAGTTCCTCATGATTGCCCTGTTCTATAATATCGCCATCCTTCATCACCAGTATGAGATCCGCATCACGGATGGTGGAAAGCCTGTGGGCGATGACAAAGCTGGTTCTGCCTTCCATCAGATGATTCATAGCCTTCTGGATCTGCTGTTCCGTCCTGGTATCCACGGAGCTGGTTGCTTCGTCCAGAATCATGATTTTATTGTCCGCCAGAATAGCGCGGGCAATGGTGAGAAGCTGCTTCTGGCCCTGGGATACGTTGCTGGCATCCTCATTCAGCTCCATCTGGTAGCCGCCGGGAAGCGTCTGGATAAACCGGTGCGCATGGGCCGCCTTGGCCGCCGCAATAACCTCTTCGTCCGTGGCATCCAGCCGTCCGTACCGGATATTTTCCATAATAGTGCCCTTAAACAGCCAGGTATCCTGAAGCACCATGCCGAAAATCTCACGCAGCTCGCTCCGGTTGAATTCCTTTACATTGTGGCCGTCCACCAGGATAGCGCCGCTGTTCACATCGTAAAAACGCATCAGCAGCTTCACCATGGTTGTTTTCCCGGCGCCGGTAGGGCCTACGATAGCCACTGTCTGGCCCGGCTTCACGGAACAGTTGAAGTTATGGATGATCACCTTATCCGGGTTGTAGCCGAATACCACATTCTGGAAATCCACCCTGCCTTTGGGGAATTCCAGGTGCACCGGATTCTGCGCAAGCTGTTCCTCCTCCTCTTCCTCAAGGAATTCAAAAACACGCTCCGCCGCGGCCGCTGTGGACTGCAGCATGTTGGATACCTGCGCCAGCTGGGTAATAGGCTGGGTAAAGTTTCTTACGTACTGGATAAACGCCTGGATATCACCTACCGTAATGGTTCCTCTCACGGCCAGGATGCTTCCCAGAACCGCCACGGATACGTAGCCCAGATTTCCCACAAAGGTCATGATGGGCTGCATCAGGCCGGAAAGGAACTGGGATTTCCATGCGGACTGGAACAAAATATCATTGGTATCATGGAAGGTCTTTTCCACATCCTCTTCCTTGTTATACGCTTTCACGATATTGTGGCCGCTGTAAACCTCTTCCACCTGGCCGTTGATTTCGCCCAGATATCTTTGCTGCGCCACGAAGAACTTCTGCGATTTTTTTACCACAATCCCAATCAGGCCTGCGGAAATGGGCAGGATGACTATGGCAATCAGAGTCATCAGGGGGCTGATGCTCAGCATCATGATCAGGACGCCGATCATGGTTGTGATAGAGGTAATCAGCTGGGTGATGCTCTGGTTCAGGCTCTGCCCCAGCGTATCCACATCGTTGGTAATACGGGAAAGGACCTCGCCTACCGTTCTGCTCTCAAAATATTTCATGGGCATACGGTTGATTTTTTCACAGATTTCCTGCCGGAAGCGGTAGGCCAGCTTCTGGGAGATACCTGTCATAATCAGCCCCTGTACAAAGGAGAGCACCGCGCTGAGCACGTACAGTCCCAACAGAAGCAGGAGGATATGACCTATCCGTTCGAAATTAATGCTGCCGGTGCCGGAAACCTTGGCAACCAGGCCGTTGAAAAGCTCTGTGGTGGCTTTCCCCGAAATCTTGGGGCCGATGATGCCGAATATGGTACTGCCCACCGCAAAAATAAGCACTGCCACAAAGGCAGGCCAGTAACGGCCCATATATTTCACCAGTTTTTTTATGGTGCCTTTAAAATCCTTGGCCTTTTCACCGCCCATCCGGGCGCCCGGGCCATGCATTCTGGGGGGTCTTCTCTGTGTTTCACTCATGATGCGCTTCCTCCTTTCAGCTCCGCCTCAGACAGCTGGGAACGGGCGATTTCCTGATATGCCCCGCAGGTTGCCAGCAGTTCCTCATGGGTGCCGATGCCGGCGACTTTGCCGTCATCCAGAACGATAATCTGATTGGCATGAAGGATGGTGCTGATTCTCTGCGCCACAATAATAATGGTGGCGTCCTCAATTTTTTCATGCAGCGCTTTTCTCAGAACCATATCCGTCTTGTAGTCCAGCGCGGAAAAGCTGTCGTCAAACAGGAATATCTTGGGATCCTTGGCGATGGCCCTGGCGATGGACAGACGCTGCTTCTGCCCGCCCGATACATTGCTTCCGCCCTGAGCAATGGGACTTTCATAGCCTTCGGGCTTGCTGTGGATAAATTCCGTGGCCTGGGCGATTTCCGCCGCTTCTATCATTTTTTCATCTGAAATATGGGAACCGCCGTATTTGATGTTGGAGGCGATATCCCCGGAGAACAGATTTCCCTTCTGGGGTACAAAGCCCAGCAGGCTGCGCAGCTTATGCTGGGAAATTTCCCGGACATCCACGCCGTCAATCAATATCCGGCCCGCCGTCACATCGTAAAATCTGGGAATCAGGTGGATCAGCGTGGATTTGCCGCAGCCGGTGCTTCCGATAATCGCCGTTGTTTCTCCCGGCTTTGCCGTAAAGCTGATATGCTCCAGCGCATCCTCCGCCGCCCCTTCATAGCGGAAAGACACATCCTCAAAGGTAAGCTCGCCCTTCGCTTTTTCCAGCTCACCGTCCCTGGAGGCGGAAGGATCATGGATGCTGGGCCGGGTGTCCAGCACCTCCTGGATACGTTCCGCCGCCACGCCGGCACGGGGCAGCATGACGGAAATCATGGTAATCATCAGGAAGGCCATGACAATCTGCATAGTATAAGTAATAAACGCCATCATATCGCCCACCTGGAGGTTTCCCGCATCGATCCCCTTTCCGCCGAACCAGATAATCATAACGGTAATGCAGTTCATGATCATCATCATCAGGGGCATCATGAAGGTCATAACCCGGTTGGTGAACAGCTGGGTTCTCATCAGATCCTTATTGGCTGTTTCAAATCTTTTTTCTTCAAATTTCTCACGGCTGAAGGCGCGGATAACGGGCACGCCGGTGAGTATTTCCCTGGACACCAGGTTCAGCCGGTCAACCAGGGACTGCATTTTTTTAAACTTCGGCATGGCTATCTGCATCAGGATCAAAACCACCACGGAAATTGCCGCAACCGCTACGCCGATAATCCAGCCCAGCCCGGTTCTGGTACTGGCTACCTTGACAATGCCGCCGATACCGATGATAGGCGCATAAAGCACCATACGCAGCAGCATGACCTCTACCATCTGTACCTGCTGGATATCATTGGTACTCCTTGTTATCAGGGAAGCGATGGAGAATTTATTCAGTTCATTGCTGGAAAAGGAAACCACCTTGGTGAAAACCTTTCCTCTCAGATCCATACCTATCTTTGCCGCCGTCCTGGAGGACAGAAGGCCCGCCAGTATGGCCGCCGCCATCATAAGAAGCGTCAGGCCCAGCATTTTGGCTCCGGTAGAAAGCAGGTAGTTCATCTGCACATCATTCAGGTCCATTCCCATGGCTTCATATTCAGCCTTAATAAAAAGAATGGCTTTCTGGGTGATGATGGAATCGCTCATATCTCCCATTTCCTCAGCTGCCTGTTTTTTCATTTCCTGCAGCTTTGTATCGTCAATTCCCTTTGCCGCCATCATTTCCTTCAGGCCGGCCATGTCCGTCTGCCCGGACTCCTGAATGGAACTGAGTATTACCATAGGCATTCCGAAATCCTGGTTGAGGCGGTCAATCGTTTCCTTATCCGAGGTATTCCGTTCATAAATGCCGTCCTTCAGATCATAAGCCTGAAGGGCCTCGTTTTTTTCGTCCTCCGTCAAAAACAGGGACAGGCTGTCAAAGGTTTCCTCTCTCATTCTTTCAGGGACGGCATTTTCAATACCTCCCTGCTGTATTCCCACGTCCACAATATCCGAGGTGTAGGAAGGCAGCGCCAGGTCGCAATACGCCTGACCTACCAAAAGAAGAATGATTAAAAGGACGGCAGCCTTATGCTCGCCCAGGTGTTTAAACAATTTCCACATTCTTTCCTATTTCTCCTTTCTGCTGTTCCTTCTGTGCCATTCCTTCAAAAACGTCTCTGAAATTACTTTTCCATAATTCCGGGGCACGCTCTAAGAAGGATTCTCCGAAACCATTCCGATGTTTTTCTCCATGATGTCTACCAGCTCCTTCCACAAGGCAAGGAACGCATCCATTTTTTCTTCCCCCATCTCCTCCATCACCCGGTTGATATACTCGGTGGATACCTCCCAGGCGTACTGCCGGGCCTGTTCTCCGGCCTGCGTTAAACGGACATAGGTTTTCCTCCTGTTTTTATTGTCAATCATCCGCTCTGCAAGCCCTTTTTCTTCGACGGATTTCAATGTCCTTGACATGGCGGGCGGCGACATAAAGGAACAGCGGGCAAGCTCGGATACACTGATTCCGCTGGCGTCAGGATTCCTCTTCATATAGATATGAACCATCTGAAGAGCCGTGAATTCTCCATGGGTAA
>PPYE01432616.1_pt1 | contig 41558 bp, 37 predicted proteins | sample 1559881 | NCBI WGS metagenome assembly PPYE01 (sample SAMN08240022, study PRJNA423297) | Human gut metagenome, whole genome shotgun sequencing project. | reverse complement strand
CGACCACACCTCCACCCTGGTGGACTTTCGCTATAAGCGCAAGTATATCGCCGAAAATGGCGCTCCCGGCAGCGGCAACCGCTGCACCGGAAAAAGTGGCGCCGACCTGATTATCCCGGTGCCTCGGGGCACTCTGGTGCGGGAAGCGGACACCGGACGGCTGCTGGCTGACGTGTCCGGGGAAGAACCGGTGCTGGTGTTCCAGGGAGGCAAGGGAGGCGCAGGCAACCAGCATTTCGCCACCGCCACCCGGCAGATCCCCCGGTTTGCTAAGCCGGGAACTCCCGGCGAAGGGGGCTATATCACCCTGGAACTCAAGCTGCTGGCCGACGTGGGGCTGGTGGGCTTCCCCAACGTGGGAAAATCCACCTTCATCAGCGTGGTCAGCGCCGCTAAGCCCAAAATCGCCAATTACCACTTCACCACCCTCACTCCGGTGCTGGGTGTGGTAAAGCAGGACACCGGTTCCAGCTATGTGATGGCGGACATCCCCGGCCTCATTGAAGGGGCCAGCGATGGGGTGGGCCTGGGCCATGACTTTCTCCGCCATGTGGAGCGGTGCCGGCTGATCCTCCATGTAGTGGACGTGTCCGGCAGCGAAGGCCGGGACCCCAAAGAGGACTTTTTGGCCATCAACCGGGAGCTGGAACGGTTCAGCCCGGAACTGGCCCAGCGTCCTCAGATTGTGGCTGCCAATAAGGCGGATCTGGCCACCCCGGAGCAGGTGGAAGAGTTTACCCAATTTATCCGGGAACAGGGGATGGAATGCTATCCCATCAGTGCCGCCACCACTAAGGGAACCAAAGAATTGGCGGATCTGCTGGCGGCCAAACTGGCCCAGCTGCCCCCCATCCGTTCCTTTGAAGCCCAGCCCATCACCCAGCAGGAGCGGCGCAGCCGCCAACTCAGCCGGGAATTCCAGGTTACTGTGGAAAATCAGGTGTACCGGGTGGAAGCCCCCTTCTTGGAAAAACTGCTGGAAGGGGTCAACCTGGACGACTATTCTTCCCTCCAGTATTTCCAGAAGGTGCTGCGGGAAAGCGGCGTCATCGACAAGCTGGAAGAACTGGGCATTCAGGAAGGAGATACGGTGGAACTGGCCGGGTTTGCCTTCGACTTTGTCCCCTGAGGAAAGGAGGGGAGGGCTTTGGACTCCCCAAAATTGTTGAACCCTTTGGTGCTTGCTTACCAGGGGGATGTGGTGTATGAGCTTATGGTGCGCCGCCGTTTGATTGAGACCACCCGGCTGGGGGTTTCCGCTCTGCACCGGGAAACGGTAAAGCGGGTCTGCGCCCACTACCAGTCCCAGGCCATGGAAATTCTGGAGCCCATGCTCACCCAAGAGGAGCTGGAAGTTTATAAGCGGGGCCGCAACGCCTCCAGCCATGTGCCCCGGCACGCCCAGGTGTTGGAGTACCGCCGGGCCACCGGCTTTGAAGCCCTGTTCGGCTATCTGTCCCTGTCCGGACAGGAGCAGCGGCTGGAAGAGTTGTTTGACGCCTTTTGGCAGCCTCCGCAGACCCCGGAAAAAACCAAATAAAAAACGGACCCCCGTTTGGGAGCCCGCTTTGCCCGAATCAGTGGCCGCAGTTCTGGCTGGATTGATTGTTGGTCTTGTTGGTAAATTTGTTGGTCGCTTTGTTGTTGGTTTTGTTCTGGGTATTCTGGGTGTTCTGCATGCTCTGGGTGTTTTGGGTTTCAGGGCAGTTTTGAGCATTCTGGGTATTTTGGCTTTGGTTGGTTTTGTTGTTTGCCATAAAATATCACCTCGGGGCTATTGTGTCCCGCAGGGAAGAAGCTATACCTTTTGATTCATTTGTTTTTTCTGCGCGATTTTGGAAAGGAGTACCGTCTATGATTCAGTACGATGACATTCGCGTGAAGTTAAATAACCGCCGCCCGGAGCTGGCGGACTTGAAAGACGCCCTCCAGTTGGATCGGGCGGAAAAGGAAATCCAGGAGTTGGAGCACAAGGCTGCGGAACCTGGATTTTGGGATAATATGGAAAAGAGCCAGGAAATTCTCCGCCGCACCACCCAGCTGCGCAGCAAGGTGGAAAATTACCACAAGCTGGAAAGCCTGGCAGACGATATCGAAACCATGATTCAGCTGGCGGAGGAGGAAGAGGACCCTTCCATGGCGGATGAGGTCAAGGAGATGTACGAAACCTTTGAGCACGATTTGGAGGAGCAGACCCTCTCCACCCTGCTTATTGGGGAGTACGACGACCACAACGCCATTTTGACCTTCCACGCCGGGGCCGGCGGCACCGAAGCCCAGGACTGGGTGGAGATGCTGTACCGGATGTACACCCACTGGGCGGAAAAGCATGGCTTTACCTACCAGATCCTGGACTATCAGCCTGGGGACGACGCCGGTATCAAAAGCGCCTCCATCCAGATCAACGGTCAGAACGCCTATGGGTATCTCCGCAGTGAAAACGGGGTGCACCGGCTGGTGCGGGTGTCCCCCTTCGACGCTTCCGGACGGCGGCACACCTCCTTTGCTTCTCTGGAAGTGATGCCGGAAATCGACGACACCATCCAGGTGGACATCCGGGAGGAGGACATTAAAATGGACGTGTTCCGTTCCTCCGGCGCCGGCGGCCAGCACATCAATAAAACATCTTCGGCGGTGCGCTTGACCCACATTCCCACCGGCATTGTGGTGTCCTGTCAGACTGAGCGGAGCCAGTTCCAGAACCGGGACACCGCTATGAAGATGCTGAAATCCAAGCTGTTTGAGATCAAGCAGCGGGAGCACCTGGACAAAATCGAGGACATCAAGGGCGAGCATAAGGAAATCGCCTGGGGCAGCCAGATCCGCAGCTATGTGTTCATGCCCTATACCTTGGTGAAGGATACCCGTACCGGCTACGAGACCAGTAATGTGGGCGCCGTGATGGACGGGGACTTGGACGGCTTTATCTACGCTTACTTAAAGCAGCAGGAAGAGCAGAAGTAAATCTCATTGCAATAAATACCGCCCTGCCGGGCTTGGGTTTTTGGCAGGGCGGTGTTGTTTTGTCTTATTCCGGTTTGGCAACGGTGAGGCAGATTCGCTTGGCGGTGCGCTGGTCCTCCGCCAGACAGGTAATTTCCCAGCGGTCGTCAGGAACCCACTTCATGGGCCGCATCTCCTCGTCCTCCAACAGGAAGTTTTGTAGGTAGCAAAGCCCAGTGGGCAGGTGGGGCACCACCCGCAGCCCCCCTTCCTGACCGGCAGTGGGGTGGAGGGTGTATTCCTTTCCTTCCGGTGTAAAGGCCGGGGTCAGGTACCCGCCGCGGATGAGGATTTGCCGGGGGTGGGGGTCGGCGTCGTAGTATTCCGACACCGCCAGCCGCCCGAAGATCCGGCAGGGTTTTCTCTCCTTGGGGGCAAAGCGGAACACCGCCTGGGCGTTCTCTCCCAAAAGGGACTGGGGCAGGGGACAGCAGCAGGTGTCGAATTCTTCCCCTTCCTCATGAGATAGCAGCTGAAGCGCAAGGGGCATGCCGTTGACGGTGACGGAAAGGTCTTGGATGCCTTCCTTGGCCAACACTAAAAACCGCAGAAAACAGGGCTTTTGGCTCAGCTTCATAGTGTAGGCAAACCAGCCGTTTCCCTCCGCCGCCCGGAAGTTTTCAAAGTAGTCGCTGCCGGCCCGGGTGTGCTCTCCCGCCACCTGGTGGAGCAGCTCGTACTGGTCGTTGCCGATGGGCAGGCTGTCCACCTCGCAGCGGTACTCCCGCCGCTGCATCTTGCTGGAAATCAGGTGCTGGGTCAGGGCCGGGGAATCCGGCTCCAACAGGTAGAAGTAGATGCCTCCCCGGCAGCCATGCTGGGAAAAGTAGGGGACAAATTCCAGGGTGTCCTGCTGCCGGATGTTTTTCAGGGTAAAGGCCAATTTTCCCTGTTCCTGCACCAGATTTTGGCTCAAATGCTCCAGCCAGCGTTCCCGGTTGTCCACCAGGATGTAGTCCCGCACCGGAACCTCCCTGGTGGCCACCGTCACCTTGACCCCTACTTCGCCGCACTTCATGTCCTGCCGTCCCAAATCGGCGCTGAGCACCGCCGGGCCGTAGGAAAAGGCCACCGCTTCTTTTTTGTCCGGCAGGAAATGAGCCCGCACCTGTAAGGATAAGGTGAGGCGGAGGCTGTCCCGCTGTTTCACCGGTACCGCCAGCAGCCCGTTTTGTCCGGGGGTGAGGTTGAGCACCTGTCCGTTTTTCTCCAAGGTAGGCGTCCCGGCGCACCAGTCGGGCACCGCCAGATAGAGGGTAAATCCTTCTTCCGGGGCCTGGTGTACCCGTACCTCCACCTCCCCGGAACGGGGCAGGTCGGCGTAGATGTGCAGCTGGTAGTCCGCCCCTTCGATGTGGGAACTTTGGTACCGCCACAGCACTAAATCTTTGTTTTCCAGCCCGGTGAAGTAGCAGGTCCCTTCCCCCAGTTTGGTGAAGCTCTCCATGCCGGTGCCGGTGCAGCACCAGAAGCTGTCGAAGGGGGTGGAGAAGGCCTTGAAATAGCCGGTGCCCATGGGCTGGAAGTAGGTGGTCATGCCGGTATCGGGGTTTTGGGAAGCCAGGATGGCGTTGTAGTAGGTCCACTGGTAGAAGTCCATGTACTTCCGCTCTCCCGTGATGGAGTACAGCAGCTGAGAGAGCTTGAGCATATTGTAGCTGTTGCAGGTCTCGCAGTTGCAGCCGGTGCGCTCCCCGTCCAGCACGTCCGCCGGGCCGAAGTGTTCCCACTCGCTGTTGCCCCCGGTGACGTAGCTGTGGTGGTGCACCACCATCTCCCAGAAGGAGAGGGCGGCTTGCAGGTAAAGCTGGTCTTCTTCCCGTTCCCCCAGCACCAGGTACCGCCGCACCGCTCCCAGCAGCTTGGGAATGGTGGTGTTGGCGTGGCGGCCGTTGAGGACGTCCTTCCCTTCCGCCAAGGGCGCAAATAGCCAGGTCTCATCGAATCGGTGGGCGGCGTCCCGGTGCCGGGGGTCCTTGGTCAAGTCGTAGAGCTGGTACATGGCGTCGTTCATGCCCCCGTACTCCACCGCCAGCACCCGCTTCTGGGTATCTTCGTTCCAGGAAAGCACCCGGTCTGCCACCCAGTCCCCCAGCCGCCGGGCAATCCACAGGGCGGTGGACTCGTGGCCGGGAGTGCGGGCAGCGCAGCATAGGCTGTCCAGCAGCTTGTGCATGGTGTACCAGGGCACCCAGGCGGGTTTGTCCTGCTCCAAGGCGTCAAACAGGTTTTCCTCCGAAGCAAAGAGGTAGCCGTCCTCCCGCTGGCAGTTCAGCAGCCCCTGCAAGATGCTGTCGATTCGATGGAACACCCAGGGAATGCCTAAGGTCTGCTGAGCCTGGCAGAGGGCGGTGAGGTAGTGACCCAGGGTGTGGCCCTTGATTTGGGTCTGCTCCCACCCCTCGTAGGCCGGGGCGGAGGGGGTCAGCCCTGCCTGGACATAAAAGGAATGGAGCAGCCGCTCCGGCTCTAATTGTTTGAGGTACTCCGTTTCTTTTTGGATGGCGTTGGCGCAATACGAGTCCCAGAGGTTGACGTAGCTGCACAAAGGAACGGGGGTGTATTTCATAAAAGCTCTCCTTTTCGTTTCGGTTTCAGGTAAACACATTGTAACAACCGTGCCCCAAATTGTAAATAGGAAAACTTCATATAGGTGTTATTTTTTCACATTTTCTGCGGTTTTCTCCTTTGCCGGCACCCCCGGAAATCAAACGCTTTTGCCAGGGTTTCATCTAGTAGGAAAAGAGATTTTCGAGCCTGTCAATTCTATCAAATATTACTTGTCATTTTTTGCTTTTTTTGTTATAATTGTAAAAATACATCCTTGAGATAGGAAGGTGGTACTTTCATGAAAAAGCGGTCTATTTTGGCATGGATTTTAAGTTTTGCCATGCTCTGTTCCTGCTTCAGCGCAGGGATGCTGCCGGCTTCGGCCCAGGAGGTGGACGGTGTGGAGTTTCCGGAGTCCCTGGCTCCCGGCAACGACGCCAATATCCACGATCCCAGCATCTTCTACGACCAAGCCAGCGGCTATTATTACGTCTACAGCACCGGTATGGGCGGCGACGTGCTCACGGTGGTCCGCACCCAGGACCCCAATATGCGCAGCTGGGAACGGCTGGAGTTCGACACCTCCGGCCTGATTACCGATGAGATTCTCGCTGTCACCCCGGTGTACAACATCTGGGCGCCGGATATGGTGAAGGTGGGGGAGGAGTACCGTTTGTACTACTCCTGTTCCACCGGCGGCAGCGGAAACTCCTGCATCGCCATGGCCACTTCCGACCGCCCCGACGGCGGCTTTGTGTTCCAGGGCATTGTGGTACAGTCCAGCCAATCCAGCTGGGGGACTACCGGCAACGCCATCGACCCCTGCATCGTCACCGAGGAATCCACCGGGGATCGGTACATGACCTGGGGCAGCTTCGGGGCGGGCATCTTTATCCAGAAGATGACCGAAGATGGCTTTTTGGACCAAAGCAGTCCGGCGGTGAACATTGCTTACCGTCCCCAGCCTCAAAATGGAGTGGAAGGCCCCTACATCCGCTACAATGCTGATACCGGCTACTACTATCTGTTTGTCTCCTACGGAGATTTGAACAACAACTACAACGTCCGGGTGGCTCGGAGCAGGTCCATCACCGGTCCCTACCTGGACGATATGGGCAATGACATGGCTGCCGACAGCAACGGCTCCCTGGACAGCGACATCGGCTATAAACTCACCTCTGGCTTTCAGTATCCCGGCGGAGACAACGATTTTGGCGCCGCCTGGATGGGTCTGGGCCATTGCTCCGTACTGGAACAGAACGGCACCTGGATTCTGTACAGCCATGCCCGGATGAATGCCGGGGGCGGAGAATACGGCGGCCTTTGGATGCAGTGCCACCAGCTGGTTTGGAGTGAGGAAGGCTGGCCTCTGATGGTTTCCGCCTTCTACGATGGGGAAGAGGAACAGCAGGTTTCCCCCGGAGCCATGGTGGGCACCTTTTTGCGGATTGATCTGAGCAAAGACGACAGTGACCTGACCCGCACCTCTACCGAAATGACCTTTGCCGCCGACGGCACCTTCACCACCGAAGCATACGGCAACGGCAGATGGGACTTCACCGGGGAAAATACCGTTTACTGCTTCTACGATTCCGGCCGCATCGACCAGCTGAAGGTGCTTCCCGGCTGGGACCAGGAAAACGGCCGGGGCTGCTATGTGATTACTGGTTATGACCAGGACACCCACCTTCAGGTCTGGGGCAAAAAGGTCAGCGACAACTATAATGTGGCGGAAGAAGTTTCCTTCACTCCCGGCTGGCTGGTTCAGCCTTCCCAGGATGACCTTCTGGCCCATTACCCCCTGCAATACGACCTGTCCGACGCCACCGGCAGCTATGCCGACGGTGTGATTACCGGTGCCGGTTACTCCATGGATTCCGGCGTGCTCCACCTGGAGGGTGGGGCGAAAGCCACCGGCAACTACCTCCAGCTTCCCACCGGAATGCTGGACGGACAGGACACCATGACCATTTCCTTCTGGGCGGAAAATGAAAACGATTCCGGCAATTACGCCGCCTTCTTTGTGGGCAGCACCGAGGCCAATCCTCTCAACTATCTGCTGCTCAACCCCGCCAATCCCAGCGGCTATGTAAAGCTGGCCTTTACCGATTCCGTTTCCGCCAACAACGCTCCTTGGGAAACGGAAGTGGGTTTTGCCGCTTCCAACGATCCCGATGGGAACAGCGTGGAAAAGGCGGAGGGAATGGCCCTGTACACCATTGTGGTGGAGGGCAATACCCTGATGCTTTACGTCAACGGCCAGCCTGCCGGCAATGCCGTCACCCTCAGCCGCACCCTTTCCGATTTGGGAGAAAATCTGGCGGTGTATCTGGCCGCTTCCTCCTATGGGGATGATTTGATGGCCGGTTCCTTCCGGGATTTGCAGATTTACGACACCGCTTTGAACCGTATCCAAGTTCAACAGATTTATGGTCAAAAAGAAGCCATTCTGGCTCAGTGGGCGCTGGATTCCATTGATTTGGAGGAAAGCGATGCACTGCGCCACAGCCTGACCCTGCCCACCCAAAGCCGGGGCTATGAAATCACCTGGTCCACCAGTAATCCCCAGGCCATTTCCCAGAGCGGGGAAGTGTTCCGCCCGGCGGCCGGGAACCAGCCTGCCACCGTGACCCTTACCGCTTCGGCAACCGCTGGGAACCAGGTTTTGACCAAGGACTTTACCTTCACCGTACTTCCCCAACAGGAGGACATCAATGTGGATGCACAATACTATCTTTCTCTGATTGACCTGCCGGAATACCTGTACACCGACCTGGCCCTGCCTGCCACCACCGGCAACCAGGATTCCATCACCTGGTCCAGCAGCGATGAAACTCTGCTGGGCAGCGACGGCAGCTTGAACACCGATTCCACCCAGCCCCAAACCGTCACCCTGACCGCCACCCTGACCTACGGAACGGGCAGCGCCCAAAAGGAATTTCCCCTTACCGTCACCGGCGGTTATCCCTATGGAGTGTTCGGCTACATGACCGGAACCACCGACCTGGACGGCAGCCTTCATTTGGCTGAGGTAAATCCTGAAGGACAGGTGACCCAGCTCAACTCCGGCAATGGGGTGCTGTATGCCGACCTGCGGGAAGTGGCACCCAACCACAATGGAGCAGTCAGCACAGACACCGGACTGTACTTCACCTCCGCCGCCCTGGCCCGGCAGCCGGAAAGCGGTTATCTGCTGGCGGTGTCCCGGTCTATGGAACAGGATACCGTGTGGTTCTACACCACTTCCGATTTGGTGCAGTACGACAGCGGCGCCCCCCTGACCTTGCAGGAGGGAACCAACGTGGCTAAGATTCATTCCCTGGTGTATTCCGATTCCGGGGTTCAGGTGAGCTGGACCAGCGATACCGGGGAGAGTTACACCACCCTGGTGGCCGCCGATTTCAGCCGGGTGCTGAGCCAGCAGGAGGCCCAGCCGGTCACCGTTTACGCCCCCTATGCCCTGCCGGAAGGGGCTTTAGCGGAAACCGCCGGGGTGCTGTACCTGACCCAGGAAGAGTACACCGCCCTGACCAACCGGTTAAGCGACCCCACCAACAACGGAATGGAGGAAATCCCGGAAATCCATACCTCTGCCGGGGTGATTCCTCAGATGCCTCAAAGCGTCACCGCTACCTACACCGACGGCTCCACCCAGGAGTTCGGCGTCCAGTGGGACCTGGAAGGGCTGGATTTCACCCAGCCCGGCCGTTACACCGTCACCGGCACCGTGGAACAGACCCAGTATGAAAATCCCTTTATCCTCTATCGGGCGGACCCCTACATCGTACAGGCGGAGGACGGCAGTTACTACTTCACTGCCTCCTACGCCGATGAAAATTATTCCAGCTATGACCGGGTGACCCTGCGCCACGCCGACACCATCGAAGGTTTGGCGGAAGCGGCGGATGTGACCCTTTGGACCGGCAACCTGCTTTGGGCGCCGGAAATCCACTACATCAATGGCCAGTGGGTGATGTATTACGCCACCGGCATCCGATCCTGTACCCGGATCTGCCGGGAAGGGGGCGACCCCATGAACCCTGCCGACTGGGGTGCAGAAATCCCCTTTGACACCATTCCCAACTACAACTCCACCTCCAGCCTGGACATGACCTACTTTGAGGTCAATGGCACCGGCTATGTGATCTGGGCCCAGATGGGGGCGGGCAATGCCATCCAGCGTTCCACCCTGTACATGGCCCAGTTAGACCCCAACGATCCCTCCCGGATCACCGGGGACACCATCACCCTCACCACTCCCCAGTACGCCTGGGAAATGGTGAACTACATGGTAAATGAAGGCCCCAGCGTGCTGCAAAAGGACGGGAAGATCTATGTTTCCTTCTCCGCTTCCGGCACCGGTGTGGAATACTGCATGGGCCTGCTGACGGCAGATGCGGATTCTGATTTGATGGACCCCGCCAGCTGGAGCAAGACCGGCTATCCGGTGCTGACCAGTCAGAATGTGCCTGGAGAATATGGCCCCGGCCATAACAGTTTTACCTACGATGAAGACGGCAACGCCATCTTTGTTTACCACGCTCGGAGTGAAAGCTCCAATTCCGGGGATACTCTGGCGGACTCCGGCCGCCACGCCCGGATCAAGCGGGTTCATTGGGCGGCAGACGGCACTCCCATCCTCAGCATGAGCTATGAGGAGGAGCTGGCTGTGGAAAACAGAACCGTCACCGTCACCATTGTGGTGGAGGAGGAGCCTTTGGCTCAGGACGATTTAAATCAGGACGACCATGTGGATGTGCTGGACGTCATGACCTTGGCTCAGGCCGCAGTGGGATCCTTTACTCTTCCGGAAGGGGTGGACGGCGACCAGAACCAGGATGGCGCCTTGAATGTGCTGGACGTGATGATCTTTGCCCAGCGCCTGGTGTCCCGAAACCGTTGATTACCTGATTTCCTTATTCCTTTCCTTGGGTTTCCCCGGCATCTTTGTGGATGCCGGGGATGCCTTTGTCCCAAAAACCGTCCGGGATTTCCTTTACTTTTTTGACCCTCTGTGTTATGATGATTGTAACTAAAAAAATGCAAATTGAAAGGGACAAATTATGGAAATAAAACAGCCTTTTTGGAAACGAACCGGAGCTGCTTTGGCAGCCATGCTCATCCTGATTGTCGGGATTGGACTGACCGGCACCCGGGCGGATGCCCAGACGACACCCCAGCAGGCCCTGGAACAGCTTCAGTTGGAAGATGCCGCCGCTGTCCTTATTGACGGCCCGGACGGATTCCGCCGGGAAGGGCACCGGGCGCTGATGCTCCATGACCGGTTGCTGGATGCGGCACAGCCCGCCCAAACCGGCAGCACCGCCTACGATGCTTTGGTGACAGGTGCCGCAAACAGCCAGGGCTACGCCCAGGCGATGGCCCTGCTGCTGGAAGAAGTTGGACTGGAAAACATCCTGGCCCAGGACCCCGTCACCGGGGAAATGTGGAACCGGGTGAAAATCGACGGGGTGTGGTATAACCTGTCCGCCTATCGGGACGATCTGTCCGGCGACCGCACCGCCTTTCTCAAAAGCGATGCCGCCTTTGCCGCCCTGCTGGGCAGCGACCCTTCCCGCTGGACCGGGGAGCACCCCTGCACCAGCATCTACTACGACGACTGGTTTTTGAACCAGAGCCAGGACGGCGGAGACCTTTGGAAAAGTGAGATGTACTACACCGACGGCAGCGGCACCCTCTACGCCGGGTATTTGATGGGAACCACTTCCTCCGCCGGAATCATCCGGGAAGAAACCGGGCTCAGCCAGGTGGACGCCTGTGCCGTATTTGACGGCAGCCTGTATCTCATCGGCAGCCAGGACGGCGGTGTCCAGGGCTTGTACCTCTACAACGGTTCTTCCGGCGTGGAAGTGGGCAGCGGGGGCACTATGGTTCGCCGGGGCAGCGTCACCGCCACCGGACAGGACATCGGCTCCCAGACCATTGTGGCCATGTACGGCACCTCCACCGGCTTGACCCTTTTGGCTCAGGACGGCAGCACCCGGACCGTCACCCTCCACACCCATACCCTGGGGGATTGGCAGACGGTGCAGCAGATGGACTGCGCCAATGTGATTCCCGGCAAGGAAGTGCGGATTTGCTCCGACTGTGAAGAGATCGGGGAGGTCCGCTATGAAATCCCGGAACACGCCTACACCGATTGGACCGTCGCCCAGACCCCTGACCCGGAACAGCCCGGCACAGTCCAGCGGGAATGCACCCGCTGCCACCACACGATCACCCAGTCCCTCCCCTACGGAGACCTGAACCTGGATGAAATCACCGACGTGCTGGATGTGATGACCTTGGCCCAGAGCGTGGTAGACGGCAGGGAGCTGCTCCCCGGCCTGGACAGCAACTATGACCAGAGCACTGACGGGATAGTGGACGTTTTGGACGTGATGGCTCTGGCCCGCTATGTGGTGAACCGCTGATTCTTGCTCATCCGTTTTTTTGCCCAACCGTAGAATGAAAGGAGAATGTCCCGTGAAACCAATTTGGAAACGAAGCCTTTCCGCTTTGGCGGCTGTTTTGGTGCTGGGCGCTTCCGGCCTGGCAGCTTCCGCCCAGATCCCGGAAGCGGCAGTCAGCCCGGTGTACTCCGCCGTTTGGAACGATGCCACTCAGATATCTCCTGAAGGGGAGTACACCCAAGCCAAACAGGCCATTTATGAAGGACTGCTTCAACATCAGGAACAGATCAATGTGGCGGGGATGGGGTTGACCTCTTCCAACGCCCTGGATGTGTATGTCAGCGTGCTGAAAAATCACCCGGAGCTGTTTGCCCCCAAAGCCAGTATCTCTTGGAGTTACAATCCTTCTACCGGTGCGGTGCTCTCCATTATTCCGCAATATTACTACACCGCCGAAGAGGTTCCCGCCATGCAGGTGGAAATCGACGCAGTGGTGGAGCAGATGCAGTCCCTCACCCAGGGAATGTCCGACTACGATACGCTTTTGACCATCCACGACTGGCTGGCAGAGCGGATGACCTACGATTACGATGTGGCATCCAGCAGCGATTTGACCTCCGGACGCACCGCCTACGATGCCCTGGTGCGCCACCAGGGGGTCTGCGAAGCCTATGATTACGGCTTCCGGCTGCTGGCCAATGAATTGGGCTTTGAAACCGGTTACGCCAAAACCCAGGACCATATCTGGAGCATGGTGAAGCTGGACGGGGAATGGTACCATGTGGACGTAACCCACGACGACCCCTCCATCGGGGACGGCAGCGGCAGTTCCTATCTGGTACCCGGTTGCGTGCTGCACACCTACTTCTTGGTCAGCGACGCCGGGGTGCAGGATGCCAACCACGGCAGCGGCAGCTATGAAGCTACCAACACCGCAACCTCCACCCGATTTGACGGGGAAAACGCCCTGAGCAGCACCTGGGACGGGGTGGCGGTCTGGAACGGCGGGGTGTACCTTGCCGACGACGGCACTCTGTACACCGGAGATGTTTCCGGCAGCCTGACTTCGGTGGACACTGGATTGCTGTATGTATCTTCGGCAGCGGCTTATCCCGACGGCACTTCCGGCTTGCTGCTCACCGGCTACCAAAGCCCGGCGGAAAGCGAAGGGCTGTACCGGCTCTCCCAGGATGGGCTGGAAAAGCTGGCGGACCTGTCTGCCGGGGAATACTTCAATGACCCCCAGGTGATTGTGTGGTGCTCTTATGCGGCAGAAAACCCGGACGGCACCATCGCCGTCACCGTTTCCAGCACCCTGCAGCCGGAGTTTCAAACCACGGTTGTGACCCTGCCCGCCTCGGAGCCGGAACCGGAACCCTGTCGCCATCCAAACCTGGTTTGGGAAATCGCCGCTGCTCCCACGGCGGAGAGCAACGGCATTTTGCAGGGCGTCTGCCCGGACTGCGGGCAGGAGTTTACCAAAGTTCTGCTGTACGGCGACCTGAATTTGGATGGCGGTATGGATGTGCTGGATGTGATGACCCTGGCACAGACCGTGGTAGGCAGCGCCCAGCTTCCGGAAGAGCTGTCCGGCGATTACAACGGTGATAGCCGGGTGGATGTTTTGGACGTCATGACCTTGGCTCAGATGGCGCTTCCCAACTGAGTGTGGTTTTTGTTTTTTGGTTTCTTTCTCCTTTGACGGAAAAAGGAAAGCCAAAACCGAGGAAAATCAGCACAGAATTTGTTTTTGCGAAAATCCCGTTGACAATCCCGCTGGTCACTGCTATGATAGGTATCAGAGCAAAGGAGCTTACCCCAAAGGGGAAAGAGTTTCTTTGCTCTTTTATTTTCCGTAAAAAGGAGTTTGAGAGGTATGCATCGCTATCAAGTGCTTTTTAAGGACACCAAGGATGTCAGTGATTTTGTCAACATTGCCATGGAATATTCCATGGATATGGATATTGTGTTGCAGCGCCAGATGGTAGACGGAAAATCCTTTTTGGGGATTGCAAGTCTTCTGAGCCGGTACCGCAGCGAACCGCTTTGTTTGGCTTGCGCCGAAAAGAATCCGGAGTTTGAGCGCCGGATTACCCGGTTTCTCGCTGCCTGATTGAATCTGCCCGTTTCTATGATTGCTTCCTATTTTGATGCAGCTCGCTTGGTTTTCCGGCGGGCTGCACCCTTTTTGTTGCAGAAACGCCCGGTTTGTGGTATCCTCAAAGAAAAGGAGGAATGCGCCGTGTATCTTTCTCAGGCCGAAGATCTGCCAAAGGACCCGGTGATGCTGTTAAGCATCGTGAACATGAAGCTGCGGGATGGCTGCCCCAGCTTGGAGGAGTTTTGCAAGTCACTGGGGGCGGACCAGGCCGTCTTGGAGCAGAAATTGGCTGCCATTGGCTATCAGTATGACCCCGCTGCCAATCAGTTTCGGTGACGGCAGGAAAAGCGGTCCGCTGAAAATGCAGCTTTGCCGGAAAACCGCCTTGACAGCCGGGAGAATTCTGTTATAATAAACCTAAAGCTTTTCCTAAGAAAAAGCGTCAAAATTTAAAGTAAATTGCGGGGGTACCGCTTCGGCGGTTGAGAGATCACCCTTAGAACCTGTCGGTTAAGACCGTGGTAGGGAAGCAATAGCCAGCCAGTTGGCGGCGGTTGTTTCCTGCGAAGCAGCCGCCGTTTTTTGCAGCCTAAAAGGAGGCGTATCCTATGATACCCGTGGCTCTTACCGTAGCCGGAAGCGACTGCACCGGCGGCGCCGGGATTCAGGCGGACCTGAAAACCTTCGCCGCTTTGGGGGTCTACGGGGAAAGCGTCATCACCAGCGTGGTGGCGGAAAACACCTGCCGGGTCTTTTCCCGCCAGGACATTTCCCCGGAAATGGTCACCGCCCAGCTGGATGCGGTGTATCAGGACATTCCCCCCCATGCGGTGAAATTGGGGATGCTCCCCACCATAGAGGTGGTGGAAACGGTGGCGGATTGGCTTGCCGCTCATCCCAAACAGCCGGTGGTCACCGACCCGGTGCTGGTGGCAACCAGCGGCGACGATCTGGTGGACCGAAAGGCTCTGGAGACCATTCAAACCAAGCTGCTGCCTTTGACCACCGTCCTCACCCCCAATCTGCCGGAGGCAGAAGCTCTAACCGGCATTGCGGTGACCGATGAAGTGTCCATGAAAGCCGCCGCCGCCATGCTCTGCAATATGGGGGCCAAGGCGGTGCTGGTGAAAGGGGGACACCTGCAAGGAGAAGCCCTGGACATCCTCTGCGATGGCAAAGAATACTACCGCTTTTCCACCCCCCGGATTCCCACCCGCTGCACCCACGGCACCGGCTGCACCCTGTCCAGCGCCATTGCCGCCTATCTGGCCTTGGGGAAACCTTTGGTGGAAGCGGTGCAGCTGGCCAAGGAGTACCTTCAGGAGGCCATCCGTCAAGGCACGCCTTTGGGCCAAGGCCATGGCCCCACCCACCATATGCACCCGTTTTATCGTTGGGACGCCCAATGAAAGTAAAATATAAAGGAGACACACTATGAGCTATCGCACTCAAATGGATGCCGCCAAGCAGGGCATCATCACCAAACAGATGGAAATTGTGGCCCAGAAGGAACACCTGGAACCGGAAGTCATCCGGCAGCGGGTGGCCCAGGGCACGGTGGTTATCCCCGCCAACATCAACCACACCTCCCTGAGCCCGGAAGGCATTGGCCAGGGTCTGCGCACCAAGATCAACGTGAACCTGGGCATTTCCGGGGACAGCGTGGACTATGAGCGGGAGATGGAGAAGGTGCGCCTGTCCCTGAAATTTGGGGCGGAAGCCATTATGGACCTGTCCAACTACGGCAAGACCAACAAATTCCGGGGCGAGCTCATTGAGATGAGCCCCGCCATGATCGGCACCGTGCCCATGTACGACGCCATCGGCTACCTGGAAAAGGATTTGCTGGAGATTTCCGCCCAGGATTTTCTGCGGGTGGTGGAAGCCCACGCAGAGCAGGGGGTGGACTTTGTCACCATCCACGCCGGTATCACCAAGCGGGTCATCGAATCCTTTAAGCGGGAAAAGCGGACCATGAACATCGTCTCCCGGGGCGGCAGCCTGCTGTTTGCCTGGATGGAGATGACCGGCAACGAAAATCCCTTCTATGAGTATTTCGACGACGTCTGCGAAATTTTGGCCAAGTATGACGTGACCATCTCCCTGGGGGATGCCATGCGTCCCGGCTGTTTGGAAGACGCTTCCGACGGCGGCCAGATTTCCGAGCTTATTGAGCTGGGCCAGCTCACCAAGCGGGCCTGGGAGCACAACGTCCAGGTGATGATTGAAGGTCCCGGCCACATGGCCATGAACGAAATCGCCGCCAATATGGTAATGGAAAAGCGGATCTGCCACAACGCCCCCTTCTATGTGCTGGGCCCCCTGGTTACCGATATTTTCCCCGGCTACGATCACATCACCTCCGCCATCGGCGGCGCCATTGCTGCGGCCAACGGGGCAGACTTCCTCTGCTACGTCACCCCGGCGGAACACCTGCGGCTGCCGGACGTGGACGACGTGAAGGAAGGCATTATCGCCAGCAAGATCGCCGCCCACGCTGCGGACATCGCCAAGGGAGTCCCCGGCGCCACCGACATCGACAACAAGATGGCCCGTGCCCGGCATAAGGTGGACTGGGACGAGATGTTCAAGTACGCCGTGGACCCGGATAAAGCCAGAGCTTACTTTGAGTCCACTCCCCCTACCGACCGGCACACCTGCTCCATGTGCGGCAAGATGTGCGCCGTGCGCACCACCAATATGATTCTGGAAGGCAAAAAGGTGGAGTTCTGCACCGAAAAATAAGAACCAAAAAGGAGAACCCGGCCTAAGGTTCTCCTTTTTCCGAAGCTGTTATCTTGTTACGAAAGGAAATTCGCATGGATATTTTATCTTCCATCGCCCAAGCCGCCCAGGCGGTGCGGGACAAAGTGCCCCTGGTGCACCACATCACCAATTACGTTACCGTCAATGACTGCGCCAACGCTGTGCTGGCCATCGGCGCCAGCCCCATTATGAGCGACGACATCGGCGAATGCGCCGACATCACCGCCATCTCCCAGGCTCTGGTGGTGAATATGGGCACCTTGAACCAGCGCACCATCCAAAGCATGATCGCTTCCGGCAAGCGAGCCAATGAGCTGGGCATCCCGGTGGTGTTCGACCCGGTGGGTGCGGGAGCCAGCCGGCTGCGCAACGATACCGCCAAAGCCTTTTTGGAGCAGGTGACCCCCGCCGTGATTCGGGGCAACCTGTCCGAAGTCAGCTTTTTGGCGGGACTGGAAGTGGCCACCAAGGGGGTGGACACCGCCGAAGCTGACGCTTCCAACGACCCTGTGGCCGTGGCCACAGCCGTGGCTCAAAAGTACGGCTGTGTGGCCGCCATCACCGGGGTGATGGATGTGATTACCGACGGCACCCAGCTGGTGAAGCTTTTCAACGGCCACCCCATGCTCAGCAAGGTCACCGGCACCGGCTGCATGACCAGCGGCCTCACCGGGGCCTTCTGTGGGGCCAATTCCGACTACTTTGTGGCGGCGGCAGGGGCCATCCTCTCCATGAGCCTGGCCGGGGAGCTTTCCTTCGACCGGTACGGGGGAGTGGGCACCGGTCATTTCCACATGGGCATTCTTGATGCCTTGTCCAAACTTACCGAAAAGGACTATCTGGAACGGGGGAACGCCGATGAAACCTGAGATTTCTTACCGCCTCTACCTGGTCACCGACCGGGATCTGATGAGCTCTCCCACCCTGGAAGAGGGGGTGGAACAGGCCATCCAAGGCGGGGTGACCCTGGTGCAGCTGCGGGAAAAGGACTGCTCCAGCCTGGAGTTTTACCAAACCTCCAAAAAGGTGAAAGCCATCTGCGACGCCCACAAGGTGCCTCTGATCATCAACGACCGGGTGGACATTGCCTTGGCAGTGGACGCCGCCGGGGTCCACATCGGCCAGTCCGACCTGCCCGCCCCGGTGGTGCGGAAGATTTTAGGCCCGGATAAGATTCTGGGAGTCAGCGCCGGGACGGTGGCCCAAGCGGTGCAGGCCCAGCAGGACGGGGCGGACTATCTGGGTGTGGGGGCCATGTTCCCCACCGGCACCAAAGAGGACGCTGACATTACCTCCATGGAGGAGCTGAATGCCATCACCAAAGCGGTGGAGATTCCCATGGTGATTATCGGGGGCATCAACAAGGGCACCATCCCACAGTTTACCCATTGCGACATCGACGGGGTAGCGGTGGTCAGCGCCATTCTGGCCCAGCCGGACATCCGTCAAGCGGCGCAAGAGCTGGATGCCATGCTACCGGAAGGATGGGGAAGATGAAGCGGCTGGAGCAACAGGAGGGCTACCTCTTCGACCTGGACGGCACCCTGTTGGATTCCATGGGGGTGTGGGAACAGATTGATGTGGACTTCCTTACCCGCCGGAACATCCCGGTGCCGGAGGATTACGCCCAGGCCATCGCCCCCATGGGCTTTCGCCGGGCGGCGGAGTACACCATTGCCCGGTTTGGCTTTTCCCAGTCTCCGGAGGAGATTATGGAGGAATGGCACCAGATGGCGGTGGAGCAGTACGCCCACCATCTTTCCCTCAAGCCCGGCGCCAAGGAATATTTGGAGGAGCTGAAACAGCAGGGCAAGCCCCTGGCGGTGGTTACCGCCAGCTACCCGGAGCTGTACCAGCCTGCCCTGGAGCGGGGCGGGGTGCTGGATTTGTTCGACACCATCGTCACCGTGAACCAGGTGCCTCGGGGCAAGGGCTTCCCGGACATCTACCTGGAAGCAGCTAAGCGAATTCAGGTGCCGCCACAGCAGTGCGCTGTCTTTGAGGACATCACCCAGGGCATCCAAGGGGCCAAAGCCGCCGACTGTTTGGCGGTGGCGGTGTACGATTCCGCCAACCGGGGCCAGTGGGACCAAACCAAGGCTTTGGCGGACCTGTCCATCCGCTCCTTTGAAGAATTGCTGTAACGGGGTAATAAGGGGGAAGGAGTATGCACTGGGCCGTCAGCGACGTCCATGGCTGTTATGAGCAGTACCGCACACTGCTGGAAAAAATCCATTTCTCCCCCTCCGACACCCTGTACTTTTTGGGGGATGCGGTGGACCGGGGTCCGGAGCCTATGAAGGTGGTGCTGGACCTGGCGAGCCGGGACAATGTGGTGCCTTTGCTGGGTAACCATGACTGGCTGGCCTGGCAGGTGCTGCGCCGGTTCGGGGAAACCATCGCCCAAGGCGGCTTGCCAAAAGGTACTCCGGAAGAGGTTGCCAAGTATTACTTTTGGCGGAAGCGGGGTGGGCAGACCACTATAGACAGCTACCGCCGGGCCGCCCCTTCCCAGCGGCAAACCATGCTGGAATATTTTGCCCGGTGTAAGCTGTGGCATCAAGTCCGGGTGGGGGACACCCTTTATTGGATGGTTCACGCCGGGCTGGGGGATTACGCCCCGGAGCGGCCCCCGGCTTCCTACACTCCCCGGCAGCTCCTTATCCAACGAGACGACTATACCTCCCCCTTGTCCCCGGATTTTACCCTCCTTTCCGGCCACACCCCCACCGCCGTCATCGACCCCGGCTGTGCCGGACGGATTTGGCAGGGCAACGGAAGGGTGGCCATCGACTGCGGCATTTCCCACGGGCTCACTTTGGGGGCTTACAGTTTAGAAAATGGACAGTGTGTCTATTTTCCATAATTCGTGTTGTTTTTACTGCAAAAAGGGGCGAATAAATTCCAATTTTTTCCAAATAAACCATTGAATCCCAAGGAGAAATGTGTTATACTGGGTGTGTAATCGGAAACTTCCGTCAAAAGGAGAGGCCAACAATATGGCAAAACATTTTTATACCTGCCAAGAGCCGGACTGCGGTTTTGTGTTTGAACGATATGGAGAGGTGGCGGCTTGTCCCCGCTGCGGAAGGCGGAACCTGCGCCCGGCCACTCCCGAAGAACAACAAAAGTGCATCGAACAGCTCAGGCAGATTCACGGCAAGGTGTAACCGCTCCAAGGAGGGAATGTAAGATGAACGCTACCATGGAAACAATTTTACATCGCCGCAGCATTCGCAGCTTTTTGGAAAAGCCCATCCCGAAACCGGTGCTGGAAGAGATTGTTCTGGCGGGGCAGTACGCCCCCAGCGCCATGAACCGGCAGAACTGGCACTTTACTGTGCTGCAAAATCAGGAGAAGATTCAGTCTCTGGCCAAAGCCATTGCCATAGAACTGGGCATGGGGGAGGAGTACTGCTTCTACCGTCCCGCCGCCCTGATCTTGGTCAGCGCACCGAAGGACAGCCACAACGGCCTGGCCGACTGCGCCTGCGCCTTGGAAAATATCTTTTTGGCTGCCTGGAGCCTGGATGTGGGTTCGGTGTGGATCAACCAGTTAAAAGACATCTGTGACCGTCCGGCCATCCGGGCCAAGCTGGATGAGCTGGGAGTCCCCGCAGATCATTTGGTAGGGGGCATGGCGGCTTTGGGGTACTTTGAAACCGCCCCTGAAGCCAAACCCAGAGCGGAAGGCACCGTCACCTGGGTGGAGTAACCAGAAAATAAGGAATGCAGGGCCTGCTTTTTACCAGCAGGCCTTGTTTCAAAAGGAGAATTATGATGGGTCAAAAGAAACGAATCGGCATCATCATTGCCGCTATTATTGTAGTCCTGCTTGCGGCAGGAGTCATTGGCTTCTTTTTGTGGCAGCAGTCACCTTCCTCTGCTCCGGTATCGGAGGATCAGACGTCTTCTGCGGTTTCTTCTCTGGAACCGGCGCAGGTGGTTTCGGAACCGGAAACCGGCAGCGGCGCTTCCTCCCCGGCGGAATCTGAGGCTGTGGTCTCCCAGCCTGTTCAAACACCGCCTACGGTGGAGGAAATCCAGCTCACCACCTATCAGGTTTCCCTGACGGTGGGGCAGAGGCAGATGCCCATCGTTACCATGCTTCCGGCCCAGGCCCCGGACAAAGGGGAAATCTGGACTTCTTCCGACCCGTCGGTGGCTACAGTGTCGGATCTGGGCTCCATCTATGGGGTGGCGCAGGGAAGCTGCACCGTGACGGTGACCAGTTCCGCCAACCCCGCAGTCAGCGCTCAGGTGGCGGTGACAGTCAGCCCGGCGCCTGCTTCGGCTCAGCCGGTGGAAGAAACCCCTGCATCCTCCGCAACATCTTCCGGAAATCAGAAGACTTTTTTGATTCGGTCCTATTATTGGGATTACTCTTACGGTTTGAATGAAGACGGAACCTATACCTTGTATTGGGACGATGGCCATCAAACAACCGTTTCCAAGGAAGAATTGGACGCAATAGAAGAGGAGGCCTTTCATCTGGCTCATCCCGTGCCCACGTTTTAATGGAAACAATATGCCGACAAAAACCATGTGGAGGAATCGGGAATGAAAAAAGTAAAAATCACCGTTCTGGAAACCACCTTAAACCGTGCCCTGGCAGAAGAATACGGGGTGGAGGGACTGAAAGCCTGTCCCATGATGAAACAGGGCCAGGTGTTTTACGCCGACTACGCCAAACCGGAAGGCTTCTGCGACGAGGCCTGGAAAGCCATCTATCAGTACGTCTTTGCCCTGGCTCACGGGGCGGGCGGCGACCTGTTTTATTACGGGGACTGGATTCGCAAACCCGGCGTGGCTATTGTCTGCTGTAATGACGGACTGCGCCCGGTTCTGTTTAAGCTGGAAGCCACCGATCAGCAGGCCCAGCTTGACTACACCCCGGTGGACCGCAGCGAGGAGGTCTGACCGGTCCCTGCCCGGTTGAATTTCTCCCTGAAATTTGGTATCATAAACACAAAGTGAGAAGCAGACTGTCTCTATCCGACGGTCTGCTTTTCCCACGGAAAGGATGAAAGACATGAAGGTTTTATTAGTCAATGGAAGCTCCCGGAAAAACGGCTGCACCAATGTGGCTTTGCAGGAAGTAGCCAGAGCCTTGCAGGAAGATGGCATTGAGACGGAATTTTTCTTTGTGGGGAATCAGCCCCTGCCGGACTGCATCGCTTGCCATCAGTGCAGCAAAACCGGGGAATGCGTGTTCCATGACCGGGCCAATGAGCTGGCCAAAAAGGCGGCGGAGTGCGACGGGTTCGTGTTCGGCTCTCCGGTGTATTACGCCCATCCCAGTGCCCGTTTGATGGCAGTAATGGACCGTGCCTTCTACTCCTGCGGCAAGAACTTTTTCCAGAAACCGGCGGCGGCCGTCCTCAGCGCCCGGCGTGCCGGCACCACCGCTTCCATGGATGTGATCAATAAGTACTTTACCATTTGCTCCATGCCGGTGGTGTCCTCCACCTACTGGAACCATGTGTACGGCAGCCAACCGGAGGATGTTCAGCAGGACAAAGAGGGCTTGATGACCATGTACAATATCGGGAAAAACATGGCTTGGCTGTTAAAATGTCTGGATTTGGGCAAACAGCAGGGGATTCTCCCGCCGGAAAACCCCAAGGTGCTCACCAACTTTGCACGATAAGGAAGGGACAATCCAATGGCAAGAACCAAAGGCAGGGATGGCCGGTGAGAGCATTGTCCCGCCATAACCTGAAAAATTCCTATTCCATGACCCTGCTCCGCACCCTGGTGACCCTCTCCATCCCTACCATTGTGGAGGAAGTGCTGGCTACCCTGCTGCAATATGTGGACACCGCCATGGTGGGGCAGCTGGGGGAGCAGGCCACCGCTTCGGTGAGCATCACCACCACCGTCACCTGGCTGTTCAATAGCATTCCCGGCGCCATCGGCACTGCGGTGCTGATTCTCATCTCCAAAGCCGACGGGGCGGGGGACCGGGAGCAGGTGAAAAAGCTCTCCCAGCAGGCTCTTTTTCTTTCCGTCATCTTTGGAGTGCTGCTGGGGGCGGCGTCGGTGGGAATCAGCCCCTTTGTCCCCGCCTGGATGGGGGCGGAATCCGCCATTCAGCAGCAGGCATCCCAGTATTACTTGATCGTCAGCCTGCCCATGGTGTTCCGCTGCGCCAGCACCATTTTGGGAGCGGCCCTTCGGGCCATCCAGGATACCCGCACCCCTATGCTCATCAGCGTGGCGGCCAACGGGCTGAATATTATCCTCAACTCCCTGCTGATTTACGCCGCCGGACTGGGGGTGGCCGGGGCGGCCATTGCCTCCGCCATTTCCTACACCCTGTCCGGTATTTTGATGTTTGTGTTCTTCCGGAAAAAGGCGCAGTTTTCTTGGAAGTGGAAGAGCTTTTCGGTGGAGAAGGGGCTGTTAAAAGAGTGCTTTACTGTAGGCGCCCCGGTGCTGGGTACCAGCCTGGTGTCCTGCTTCGGCTATGTGGTGTTCGCCAGCCTGGTGTCCGGCATGGGAACCACCGTCTTTGCGGCACACTCCATCGCCGTCACCGCCGAGACCATCTTTTATGTCCCTGGCTACGGCCTGCGCACCGCCACCTCCGCCCTCATCGGCAACGCCAGGGGGGAGCGGGACTTGCGCAAGCTGAAAACGGTGGCGTGGCTCAGTGTACTGTTGACCCTGGCGCTGATGTGCATCAGCGGCCTGGCCCTCTTCCTTGGAGCCAACCCCCTGATGGGGCTGTTTTCCCCGGTGGAAGAGGTGGTGCAGCTGGGGGGAGAGATGCTCCAGCTGGTGGCCCTGTCCGAGCCTTTCTTCGGGCTGATGGTGGTGCTGGAAGGGGTGTTTTACGGCCTGGGCCGCACTCGGTACGCCTTTTTGGTGGAGACCATCGGCATGTGGGGGGTTCGCATCCTGTTCACCTTCCTCTGCGTTCAGGCTTGGGGATTGGGTCTGCGGGAAGTATGGTACTGCATGATCGCCGACAATGTCTGCAAAGCGATTCTGCTGCTGGTGCCCTTTTTGCGAAAATCCGCCTGGCGGGAGGACAAACTGCTTCAAAGGCCGAAGCCATCTGCGTAAATCTCATGAGAAAGAAAACTCCGAATCTGCGGCTGCTGCCGGGTTCGGAGTTTTTTATAAAGAAAGGCTGCACACTTGCGCCCCAGTTTAATCTTATTTTATAATTGAGAGGTATCCTTAGAGAAGGAGGGATGTATATGACGGTGCAAAGGCGGCTGCTCATTTCAAATGTTTTGATGCTGGTTATCCCGGCGGTGTTTGCTGTTTTCATGGCCCTAGGCGGACTCTTTCTTGTTTTTGTTTCGGTATTTCCCAATGCGGAATATCGTCTGGGGGTTCAGAATGAACTGCTGGAAACCAGATCCCAAACGGTGGAACTTGTAACCAGCTGGCTGGATGAAGTCAACCCGGAGCAGAAAAGAGAGGTGGAACAGCAGATTTCTCAGCTGCTGGACAAAAATCAAATGACCCTTCAGATTTGGAATGGCCAGACCGCCCTCTGGCAAAGGGAAGGGGAAACGATTTCGTCCCAGGCGCAGCTAGAACAATCGTTGGCAGCCTTAGACGGCCAGGGTACGGTTTCCAACGGCGATTACGATTTGTTTGGCACCCATATTACTTCTCAGGGCACCGACTATCAGCTCCGGCTTTATAATCCGGTGGTATCCCTCTCTCACGATACCTTGAAAAGCTGGGGGATTGGGATAGGGCTTTTCCTGATTGTCTTGCTGCTTTTTGTGGTTGTCCTCACCAACCGTTTTTTGACCCGGTTTGTATTTCGGCACATTGCCCAGCCGTTGAAAATCCTGGGGGAAGGGGTGTACCAAATTCGGGACGGAAACCTGACCTATCGGATTTCCTATACCGAGCCGGATGAATTTCGGCCCATTTGCGAGGATTTCAACGACATGGCCGGGCGGCTGCGGGATTCCGTCTCCCGGTCCCAAAAAGAAGAGGAAAGCCGCAAGGAATTGCTGGCCGGTATTTCCCATGACATTCGCTCCCCCCTGACCGCCATCCAAGCCTATGTGGAAGGACTTTTGGATGGGGTGGCGGACACCGAGGAAAAACGAACGGCCTATCTCTCCATCATTCAAAAAAAGTCAGTGGAGATGGACGAGATGGTGCGGAAACTGTTTTTGTTCTCCAAGATGGATATGGGGGAGTATCCCTACAACCCGGAGGAATTGGATGCGGTCAAGGAAATCGGAGATTTTGTCAAGGCTTCTGCCGGTGAGTACCGGCGGAGGGGGCTTGCGGTTCAGGTCGGCCCATTGCCTGCAAAAGCCATTATTTTTGCAGACCCCACATACTTTCGCAGCATCCTGATGAAACTGCTGGACAACAGCGCTAAATATAAGAAAAAAGAGACGGGCAGCGCCACCATCACCGGGGGCATAGCGGGGCAAACCCTTCACTTATATGTGGACGATGATGGCCCCGGCGTCCCTTCGGAAGCACTACCCAAGCTGTTCGACGTATTTTATCGCAACGACCCATCCCGCAAAAATCCAAAGCAGGGCAGCGGCCTGGGCTTGGCTATTGTTTGGAAGGCCATCGAGAGAATGGGAGGCTCCATTCGCGGGGAAAACCTGCCCCAAGGAGGGCTGCGGATGGCCATGGAAATCCCCTTGGCAGAAAGAAGGCAGAAGAAATGAAACGGATTTTAATCATTGAAGACGATGAAACTATTGCGGCCATTGAACGGGATTATCTGGTGCTCAATGAGTTTGAAGTAGACATTGTGGGTACGGGAAGCGAGGGCATTGCCCGGGGGCGCTGCGGCAATTACGATCTGATTCTGCTGGACCTGATGCTGCCGGAGATGGACGGGTTTACCGTCTGCCGGATTCTGCGGGAGTCCCTGGACATTCCCATTTTGATGGTCACGGCCAGGCAGGAGGACATTGATAAAATCAAAGGCCTGGGCATAGAGCGGATGATTACATTACAAAGCCCTTCTCCCCCAGCGTTCTGGTTGCCCGGATTAAAGCCAACTTGTCGCAGTATGACCGGCTGAAAAACGCAGGGGGAACCAACCAGACGCAGATACAAATGGGAAATATCCTGCTGCAAACCGATGCCCGCCGTGTTTTTGTGGACGGGGCGGAAGTCCAGTTGAAGAATAAAGAATATGAGCTTTTGCTGTTTTTGATGTCCAACGTGGACGTTGTGTTCAGCAAAGAAACTCTGTACGAACGGATTTGGGGGTACGACGCCATGGGCGACAACGCTACCGTTGCGGCGCATATCAACCGCCTGCGGGAGAAAATCGAGAAAAATCCATCCAAACCCCGCTATATCCAAACGGTTTGGGGCGTGGGGTACCGGTTCCGGCCTTGAACCAGGGAGAGGAAACCATGCTTTGGATACTGTTTGCATTTGGCTCCGCATTCTTTGCGGGAATCACGGCGGTGCTGGCAAAAATCGGGATTGAGCGCATCAACTCCACTCTGGCCACCGCAGTCCGCACGGTAGTGGTGCTGGCCTTTTCCTGGCTGATGGTGTTTGTGGCGGGGTCTCAGAATACCATCGGGCAGATGACCGGCAGCACCCTGCTGTTTTTGATTCTGTCCGGCCTGTCCACCGGGGCCTCCTGGCTGTGCTATTTCAAGGCGTTGCAGCTGGGGGACGTGAACAAAGTGACCCCTATTGACAAATCCAGCACGGTGCTTACCATTCTGCTGGCCTTCCTCCTTTTGGGAGAGCCGGTGTCCATCCCTCAGATCTTTGGCGTGCTGGGCATTGGTATCGGCACCCTGCTGATGATTTCCAGAAAAGAGGACAGCCAAGAAAAATCCCAGGGGAAATCCTGGCTGGTGTACGCCTTTCTTTCCGCCGTGTTTGCCAGCCTGACCTCCATCTTTGGGAAAATCGGCGTGGAAAACGTGGAGTCCAACCTGGGCACCGCCATCCGCACGGTGGTGGTGCTGGTGATGGCTTGGGGGATGGTCTTTGTCACCGGGGAACAAAAGGACCTCCGGAAGATTGACCGGAAAAGCGCCGTGTTTCTGTTCCTGTCCGGCATTACCACCGGACTTTCCTGGCTGTGCTACTACCGGGCTTTGCAGGATGGACCGGCCAGCGTGGTGGTCCCCATCGACAAGCTGAGCATCCTGGTGACCATTGTCTTTTCCGGTCTGGTGCTGAAAGAAAAGCTCAGCCCCAAAGCCGGGGTGGGGCTGGCGCTCATCCTGGCAGGCACGGGCGCCATGCTGTTCTAAGAAATAAAAAGGATGCCTTCCATCAGGGAGGACATCCTTCAGGCTGTAGAAAAAGTGAAGTTTAGGTCCAGCCTTTTAGGAAATAAAATCGAAGATTTTTTTCCGAAGGCATGGTGGGGTCGAATCCCACGCAGTGGATTCTGGGACAAAGCCCCTGCAATGGAAATTGTTTTATTTTGAAGAAAAGCTGTGGAAAGGCCCTATTGTGGGCAGCTGTGCCTCTTTCGCCATTCTGGACCCCGCCTATACCGCAACGGTACCGCCTATGCAGGTGCTTTCCGGCGCCTTTGACACCCTGAGCCATGCCATGGAAACCTACCTGGGAAGCTCGGACCAGGACAATGTGTCCGACGATGTAGCCTTGGCCGTTATGCGGAACACGGTGGTGAATATGCGCCGCCTGCTGGGCAATATCAACGATATGCAGGCCCGCAGCAACCTGATGTGGGATTCTGCTATGGCAGAAAACGGTATCCTGAAGGTAGGCCGCCTTACCGATTTCCAGGCGCACCAAATAGAGCACCAGCTGGGCGCTTATACCGACTGCAACCACGGCCAGGGGCTGGCGGTGATCCACCCTGCCTACTACCGGCATATTTTGAAGGACGCCCCGGATAAATTCACCCGTTTTGCCAAAGAGGTGTTTGGAAAAGAAACTCCGGAAGAGGGCTTAAAGGCCCTGAGCTCCTTTATTCGGGAGTGCGGCCTGCCCACCAAAATGGGGCAGCTGAAATCCAAAGTGGAGATTACTCCCCAGGTGCTGCGCCAGGTGGCGGATACCTGCAACATCATCCAGTGCAACCCACGCCAGTTGAGCCGGGATGAAATTTATGAAATCCTCTGCGAGTGCTTGTAAGGAGAAGCAGAAGATAAAACCATGGATTGGCGCGGCAATGGCGCTTCTCATGATGGTAACGCTGACAGCCTGTGGACACACCGGAAGCACAACTGCCGGTCCTTCTCAAACGCAGGGGACGGAAAGCTCGTTTCCCACCTCCACAGGATTCTTATCTTTCAGTGACTTGCAGAACACACAGTACTGGCACTTCACTCAAGTTCATCCTTTTTTCTTCTACCCAAAAGAGTGAGCTTGTTGGAGATTTCACTCCTTTAAGCCAAAGCAGGACGTTACTACTCCGGTATTCCACTCATCCCTCCTCGCCTTCTGTTTTCTCCCTTGACGGGCCAATGTGACAAAACTGTAAGATTTCTGCTCAAAATGTAAGGTAAATCCATGGCAGCGGAGCTTGCGGGCTGGTATACTTTACTTGTCGGGAAACGAAGGAGCCGCCGGGGCAGAAACCACTCAACTCCTCCTGCACCAACCATTGGGCGGCGCACCCCCGTTTCCCTGGGTAGAACCACCCAACCAATGAAGGAGATGACAGTGATGAGTATTTTAGAAGTACGAGGACTGAAAAAAGTCTACACCACCCGTTTCGGGGACGCCCATGTCCAGGCCCTCACCGATGTGACCTTCACCGTAGAGGAAGGGGAATATGTGGCCATTATGGGGGAATCCGGTTCCGGTAAAACCACCTTGCTGAACATCCTGGCCGCCTTGGATAAGCCCACCTCCGGGGATGTGCTGCTGGACGGCAAAAGCCTTCCCTCCATTTCGGAACGGCAGCTGGCGGCTTTCCGCCGGGACCATCTGGGGTTTGTGTTTCAGGACTTCAACCTGCTGGACACCTTCTCCATCCAGGACAACATCCTCCTGCCCCTAGTGCTGGCCGGCACCCCTTACCGGGAGATGATGAACCGCCTCACCCCTCTGGCCCACCAGCTGGGAATCACCAGCCTGCTGAAAAAGTACCCCTATGAGATCTCCGGCGGCCAGAAACAGCGCACCGCCGTGGCCCGTGCCCTGATTACCCAGCCCCGGCTGGTGCTGGCGGACGAACCCACCGGCGCCCTGGACTCCAAGTCCACCGACAGCCTGCTGGAGCTGTTCAATGAGGTCAACCTCCAGGGGCAGACCATCCTCATGGTGACCCACTCGGTGAAGGCCGCCAGCCATGCAGGACGGGTGCTGTTTATCAAGGACGGCATGGTGTTCCACCAGATTTACCGTGGTGGCTGCACCCTCCAGCAGATGTACCAGAAGATTTCCGACACCTTGACCACGCTGGCCGCAGGGGGTGGGGAAGATGCGTAAATTCTTCTATTCCCGGCTGGCCCTGCAAAACATCCGCAAAAACGGGAAGTTTTATTTCCCTTACCTGCTGGCCTTTCTGGGCTGTGTCTGCGGGATGTATTTAATCCTTTCCCTCTCCACCGGCGACGGCATTGCCAACCTCCGGGGCGGGGAGTATGTGGCCGGGTTCATGACCTTCGGCACCGGGATTGTGGGGCTGTTTGCCGCCATCTTCCTGTTTTACACCAATAGCTTTCTCATTAAGCGCCGGAAGCGGGAGCTGGGGCTGTACAACATCCTGGGCATGGAAAAGCGGCACATTGCCAAGGTGCTGTTTTTGGAGAGCTTTTTCATCGCCTTTGCCGGCATTGTCATCGGCTTGGGATTGGGTGTGGCTTTGGATAAGCTGATGATTCTTTTGGTCAGCGCCATCATCCAGTCCGATGTGCCCTTCGGCTTTTCCATCAGCTGGACCGGCATCCTCACCTGCCTGCTGCTGTTCGGGGCCATCTGGATCTGCACCTTGCTTTACAATCTGGCCCGGATTCAGCTGAGCAAGCCGGTGGAGCTGCTCCGCAGTGAAAATGTGGGGGAGCGGGAGCCCAAAACCCGCTGGCTGGTGACCATCTTCGGCATCCTCTGCCTTGGCGCCGGCTACGCCATGGCGGTGCTGATTACCGACCCCATTGCTTCTATGGCCTTGTACTTTGTGGCGGTGATTCTAGTGGTCATTGGCACCTACTGCCTGTTCATCGGGGTCAGCGTCTTTGTGCTGAAAGCTCTGCGGAAATGGAAGCGGTTTTACTATAAGCCCAATCACTTCATCAACGTCTCCGGCATGATCTACCGGATGAAGCAGAACGGGGTTGGTTTGGCTAATATCTGCATCCTCTCCACCATGGTGCTGGTGGCGGTGTCCACCACCGTGTCCCTTTATTTGGGGATTCAGGGGGGACTTTCCGGCAAGGATTTTACCATCTATCCCTATAGTACCGTGTATTCCGCCCTCTCCGCCGATTCCATGGAAGAGATAGCCCAGGATGCTGCCCAAAAGCAGGGACTTTCCGTCTCCGAGTTTGAAGGGGGCATATCCCTGGATGTGACCGTGTCCTTAAACAACGACTCGGAATTTATCTTTGATCTGGGGCCCTATGAGCCCAATATCCTGGTGCTGCTGACCCAGGAGGACTATAACCGTTCTGCCCAGCAGCCGGTTTCCCTTGCACCGGGGGAGGCGTTGGTCTATGAGCAGATCAGCGGGCAAAACTACGGCGATGATTTGAAGGATAATTTTTCCATCGGCGGCCTGACCTTCACCAAAACAGGGGACATGGTTCTTCCCAACTATCTTCAGGAAGAATATGGCGCATTTGCCTATCCTGTGTACTATGTGGTGGTGGATTCCTTTGACACCCTGGAGCAGGTCAATCAGATGCAGATTGCCGCCTATCAGGAACAAGCCAGTATTTATCAAGGATATTATCAATTTAATACCGGCGGCACCGAAGAGCAGCAAATGGCAATTCTGAATTCTTTGTGGGATGACGGCTATGCCAAAATGACCTCGGATTCCCATGCGGCAAGTGAGGAATGGTCCGGCGGATTCCGGGCTTCTAATCTGTTGTCGGACCGAGCTGACGCCTACGCCCTGTTCGGCGGGTTCCTGTTCTTGGGATTGTTCATCGGCATCCTCTTTACTTTGGCGGCGGTGCTGATTATCTACTACAAGCAGCTCAGCGAAGGCTATGAAGACCAGCACCGGTACGAAATCCTGCAAAAGGTGGGCATGAGCCGCAAAGAGGTGAAGAAAACCATTCGCTCTCAGGTGCTGATGGTGTTCTTCCTGCCCTTGATTGTCACCGCCATTCATTTGGCCTTTAACTTCAATATTATGAATCGAATTTTAGATTTGATGGATTCCGGTACGGCTTCCCAATTTGCCGGGGACACCTTCTTGTTTACTACCATCATTACTTTGGCGGCTTTCTGTGTGATTTACACTTTGGTGTATCTGATAACCTCCAAAGCCTATCTGCGGATTGTCTCCCCCAAAAAACGCTAACCCGATGATCTCCGTTTCGGAGAGCTCTTTCTCAATCCTAGTTCTGCCCCGTCTGAAAACCAGGCGGGGCAGAACGTTTTTGTCTCAGAGCCGTCCAAACCGGTCCTGCCGAAGGCAGGGGGCGGCGGGCCTTTTTGCCGCCCAGGTTTGGAGGAGAAAGGTCGTGCGCAGCGTGACCTTTCGTTTTCTTAATCCTTCCCGCTTTATCTTCGGATAAGGCGGGAAATTTTTGTGGTGCCGAGCCGTCCAAACCGGTTCTGCCGAAGGCAGACAGGGGCTGGAATTTTTGCCCCTGAGGTTTGGACGAGAAAGGTCGTGCGAAGCGTGACACTTTCGTGGGCAAAAAGAAAAACGCCCCGTTCCTTTTGAGAACAGGGCGTTCCTTTGGAGGCGACAACCGGATTTGAACCGATGATCAGGGAGTTGCAGTCCCATGCCTTACCACTTGGCTATGTCGCCGAATTTTAGCGCCGTCACGTTGACGACAAGAAATAGTTTACCAGATCGGCCCCGGTTTGTCAACCCCCTTTTTGAAAAAAGTCTCCCTGGGGAAAAACAGTTGTGGGAAGAGGGAAAATCTGGTATACTTTATCCCAGAAAAACCAAGGAGGATGCCAAAATGGAGCCAAAGAAACCGACCCTTTCCCCCATGGATCTGGGAGGAATGCGCCGCACCTTCTCTTCCAAAAAGTTTGAGACACAGTTTACCGACCTGACCCGTCCTCTGGGCGCCTTGTACACCCCGGAGCAGACCCTGTTCCGGGTGTGGGCCCCCACTGCCTCCCAGGTGACCCTGCTGCTTTACCCCACCGGGGACCCCTCCGGAGAACCGGTAGAGCGCCGGAAGATGGAGCCGGAGGACAAGGGATTTTATTCTCTGATCCTGCCCGGCAATCTGGCGGGGGTGTACTACGCCTTTGAAACCAGGGTGGGGGACTCCACCTTATTTGCAGTGGACCCCTACGCCAAGTCCGTGGGCATCAACGGTTGGCGAGGGATGGTGCTGGACCCGGCAACCACCAATCCCCCCGGCTGGGAGGAGGACGGCCCCATCTCCACGGTGACCCATCCGGCGGATGGGGTGGTGTACGAAATCCATGTCCAGGACTTTTCTTCGGATTCCGCTTCCGGCATCCGCCACAAGGGGAAGTACCTGGGCCTGGCGGAAGGAGGTACAGTGACCCCCTTTGGGGAAGCCACCGGCCTGGATTATCTGGTGCAGCTGGGAATCACCCATGTACAGCTTATGCCGGTGTACGATTTTAGTTCCGTGGACGAGGCCCAGGGGGGCTATAACTGGGGCTACGACCCCCAGAACTACTTTGCCCCGGAAGGCAGCTACGCCACCGACCCCCAGGACGGACGGGTCCGGGTGCGGGAGCTGAAACAGGCCATCCTGGCCCTGCACCAGCGGGGCATTGGGGTGGTGATGGATGTGGTGTTTAACCATGTGGCGGACTCCGAAGCCTTTTCCTTCAACCGGCTGGTGCCGGGATACTTCTCCCGGATTCGGAAGCAGAAGGGGAAAAAGGTGTACTCCAACGGCTCCTGGTGCGGCAACGACACCGCCTCCGAGCGGAGCATGGTGCGCCGGTATCTGGCGGACTGCTGTGAGTATTGGGCCAGGGAGTACCACCTGGACGGCTTCCGGTTCGACATCGCCAGCCTGCTGGACACCGAGACGATAAACGCTGTGATGGAGCGGATGAAGCAGGTGAACCCCCACTGCCTGTTTTACGGGGAAGGCTGGAAGGTGACTTCCGACCTTACCAAAAAGGAGGCGGTGCTGGCGGGGCAGGAGACTAGTGCCCTCACCCCCGGCTTCGGCTTTTTCAACGACACCCTCCGGGATGGGGTCCGGGGCAGCCTGTTTGACGACCCCGCCGGGGGGTGGCTTGCGGGGGAAGAGGAATTTGTCCCCCAGCTGAAGGACTGCATCCGGGGCAACGCTTGGTGGTGCCCCCAGCCGAACCAGGCGGTGAACTTCGTCTCCTGCCACGACAACTGGACCCTGTGGGATAAGCTGGCCCAGGTATTCCCGGAGCAGACCTCGGAGTTTCTCCGGGCGGCCAACGGACTGGCGGCGGCCATGGTGTTTTTCAGCCAGGGAATGCCCTTCCTGCTGGGGGGCGAGGAGCTGCTGCTTTCCAAAGCAGACGGCAACGGGGGGTATGACCCCAACAGCTATAACGTCTCCGACGGCCGAAACCGCATCCCCTGGGGAGATTTGGAGCGGCCGGAGGTCCGGGCGCAACGGGATTTGTACCGCACCCTCATTGCCTTCCGGAAAGCCCATCCCCTGCTGCGGCTGCGCACCAAGGAGCAGGTGGATTCCGCCCTCACCTTTTTGGAGACCGAGGGCTGCCTCATGGCCTTTACTTTGGAGGATTCCAAGGTGGAGCCGGGCAAACTGCTGGTGGCCTTGAACCCCGGCTTGGAGCCGGTGAAGCTGCCCCTGTCCGGGGGCTGGAAGGTGCTGCTGCAAAGCGGTTTGACCCTGCCCCAACATGAGGAGGACCTTTGGGTCCCCGGCATGGGGTTCGTGGCGGCAGAATTAGGGTAGGAGAAAAAATCACCCCTTTTTTCTCCAATGCACCGGAAGATTTTTAACGGTATCTAACCTTTTCACACCAACATCTGACCTTTTTAGGTTGTGTCATCCCTGGAATATGGATTACAATAAAAAGTAATAATGAGCATCTGCCGGGAGGTATGCAAGATGAAAAAAACGGAGACTCAGGGCAGTTTGAAGCGCTGCCAGGTGAAGGACAATTTCTGGACCCCCATCCAGGATTTGATCAGCGACACGGTGATCCCTTATCAGGAAAAAATTTTGAATGACCAGGTTTCTGGTGCGGAAAAGAGCCATGCCATTGAAAATTTCCGCATCGCCGCCAAGGAAAGCAAAGGGGAGTTCTACGGCGTGGTGTTTCAGGACAGCGATGTGGCCAAATGGCTGGAAGCGGTGGCCTATTCTCTGGAGCGGAAGCCGGATAAAAAACTGGAAGCCCGGGCGGATGAGGTCATCGACCTGATTGAGAAGGCCCAGCAGCCCGACGGCTACCTCAACACCTACTTTACCATCAAGGAGCCGGAGCACCGCTGGCAGAACTTACAGGAATGCCACGAGCTGTACTGCGCCGGCCACATGATGGAAGCGGCGGTGGCCTATTATGAAGCCACCGGCAAGGACAAGCTGTTGAAGGTGATGTGCCGGATGGCGGACCACATCGACTCCCGGTTCGGGGAAGGCAAGCAGGAAGGCATCCCCGGCCACGAGGAAATCGAGCTGGCACTGCTGCGGCTGTACCGGGCTACCGGGGAAAAGCGGTATCTGGACCTGTCCGCCTACTTTATCAACCAGCGGGGGAAAAATCCCCATTTCTTCGAGGAGGAAGCCAAACAGCGGGGTTGGACCCACTTCGGCATGGACCCCAAGGACACCGCCTATAACCAGAGCTACGCCCCGGTGCGGGACCAGCGGGAGGCGGTGGGCCACAGCGTCCGGGCCATGTACCTGTACACCGCCATGGCGGACCTGGCGGGGGAAACTGGGGACAAGTCCCTGTACCGGGCCTGCCGCACCCTGTTTGAAAGCGCCACCCACCGGCGGATGTACGTCACCGGCGGCATTGGCTCCTCCGCCCACGGGGAAGCCTTTACCCAGGACTTCGATCTGCCCAACGACACCGCCTACGCCGAAACCTGTGCCTCCATCGGCCTGGTGTTCTTTGCCCGGAAGATGCTTTCCCTGGACGTGAAGGGGGAGTACGCCGATGTGATGGAGCGCTGCCTGTATAACGGTATTTTAAGCGGGATGCAGAAGGATGGAAACCGGTTCTTCTATGTCAACCCCCTGGAAGTGGTGCCCGGCCTGTCCGGCAAATGGCCGGAATACAAACACGCTCTGCCCGCCCGCCCCAAATGGTATGCCTGCGCCTGCTGCCCGCCCAACCTGGCCCGGCTGGTGGAGAGCCTGGGGGAATACGCCTGGGGCGAAAACGAAACCACGGTGTACTCCCATCTGTACTTAGGAGGCAGCTATACCGCCGCCGACGGCACCGTAATCAAGAGCCAGTCCTCCTATCCTTGGAAGGGCAGGGTAAGCTATGAGGTTGCCCCCGGCAAGACCTTTACCACCCTGGCCATCCATATCCCGGGCTGGTGCAAGGAATTGACCTTCATGGTCAATGAAGAAGAGGTGGCGGTGCCGGTGAAGGACGGCTACTGCTACCTGACCCGGGACTGGAAGGAAGGGGATAAAGTATCCCTGAGCTTTCCTGTCAAGCCCCGCCGGGTGTACGCCGATCCCCGGGTCCGGGAGAACGCCGGCAAGGTCTGCCTGATGCGGGGGCCGCTGGTGTACTGCCTGGAAGCGGTGGACAACGGCAAAAGCCTCTGCCGGCTGCACCTGCCTCGCAGCGTGTCCATTGTCACCGCCCATGAAAAGGACGAGGACATCGGTTCCTATGTTTCCATGCGGTTTACCGGTTTAAAGGAAAAGGCCTTCAAGAACCTTTATGAAGACACCCCGCCGGAAACCGAGCCGGTGCCCATTAAAGCGGTGCCCTATTTCCTCTGGGGCAACCGGAAGCAGGGCGCTATGCAGGTTTGGATCAACGAAGGATAAAAGAACAAAAGAGAAGCGTGCTGCAAAACAGCTTCGCTTCTCTTTTCTTTTACCGCTGCGGGGGAGCGGAATTGTTGGTGCGTCCCAGGATATAGTCGGTGGATGTGTGGTAAAAATCTGCCAGTGCAATGAGCAGGTCGGTGGGGATGTCCCGCAGCCCCCGTTCGTACCGGCAGTACTGGGGCTGGGGCATACCTAGAAACAATGCCAGCTGCCGCTGGGTCAGATCCTGATCTTCCCGCAAATCCCGCAGCCTTGGATAATAACCCATCCTTTTGCCTCCGATAACCGTTTGATTATCTTGACAATAGCATACCCCGGAGGCAAAGTGATTCTTTGATAACTATTTGGATATAAAATTTATTTAAAAACCGGGTCTCTCCCAAGTTGTGGCGAAGATTTGGAAAATGGGAACACGATCGTGCTTTCTGGGATTTTGGATTATTTGCTTTTTGTGTGGGTTTGCTGTTCTTGCTCCACCGGCTGGGATCTTTCTTTTCATTCTATGGAAGAGCGCTGCTTTTTTGTTTCACTGGCTGGCTTTACCGGCTATGGTTCAAGCAGCCGGCGTTTTTCGGGAGACCTTTTCGTTTCAAACCGTGCGCCCAATAGTTTCCTTTTGGTAACTACGTCACAATATTGTGCGTACTTTACGGGTAGTCCGGACTAGGGTATGATAAAGGTATAGGAGGTGCATTGGAAATGACCGCAGCAGAGGTTTTGCGTTATTTGCAGCAGGAGATTCACTCCACCGTGGCTGCCACCACAGATGCCCAGGGCCTGCCTGTGACCTGTGCCATCGACGTGATGGATGCGGATGAAAACGGGCTGTATTTTCTCACCGCCAAAGGCAAGGGCTTTTATGCCCGTTTGAAACAAAGGGGATACCTGGCGCTCACCGGCATGAAGGGGGAAGATACCATGTCCTGCGTGGCGGTATCGGTGAGGGGGAAGGTGGAGGAGCTGGGCAGCGGCCTGCTGGGCAGGCTGTTTGAAAAGAACCCCTATATGAATCAAATCTATCCCACCCCGGAGTCCCAAAAGGCGTTGACGGTGTTCCGGCTTTATCAGGGAAGGGGCGAGTCGTTCGACCTGTCCAAAAAGCCCATTGAGCGATTTTCCTTCTCCTTTGGAGAAGAAACAGCGCAACCGGAACGGTATGTTATCACCGCAGTCTGTATTGGCTGCCGGGTTTGTGAAGGGGTCTGCCCCCAGAACTGCATTGATTTCACTTCCACTCCCGCAGTGATTGTGCAGCAACACTGCCTGCACTGCGGAAACTGCATGGAGGTCTGCCCCCGGCAGGCGGTGATTCGGGAGGGAGAAAGATGACACAGCAGCAAAGACGGCAGTACCTCATCCAAGAGCTGCTGAAAGAACAGCCGCAATATCCGGAAATAGAAATTCCGCAGGACGAGCAGGGGCAGAAGCAGCTGCTCCGTTCCCTGATGAACATCCGACTGCCCCGTCCCGCCGGTGCGGAGTTTCTGGCGGTGCAGGACGCCTATCTGCAAGAGGAAATCCGGCGCAAGGGAATCGCCCGGCTGGAAGATCTGCAGCCGGTGCAGGAAGGAATTTACCTTTGGCAGGGGGATATTACCACCCTGGCCTGCGACGGGATTGTCAATGCGGCAAACAGCCAGATGCTGGGCTGTTTTGTACCCTGCCATAGGTGCATTGACAACGCCATCCACACCTTCGCCGGAATCCAGCTTCGGCTGGCCTGCGCAGAATTGATGAAGCGGCAGGGGCGGGAAGAGGAAACCGGCAAGGCGAAGATCACCCCGGCCTTTAACCTGCCCTGCCGCTACGTCCTGCACACCGTGGGACCCATCGTAGGCGGGCGGCTCACCCAAAGGGACAAGGACCTGCTGGTGTCCTGCTACCGCTCCTGCCTGGAGCTGGCAGAGCAAAACCAGCTCAAAAGCATTGCGTTCTGCTGCATCTCCACCGGGGAATTTCATTTTCCCAATGAGAAAGCGGCGGAAATTGCCATTGAAACCGTAAAAAGCTATCGGGAAGATACTAACAGCAAAATGGAGGTGGTATTCAATGTTTTTAAGGAAATCGATCTCAACATTTACCGGAAGTTACTCAGAGCAGATTGAACGGTTGAAGCAGGAAATAAAAAGCGCCGACGCCGTGGTCATCGGCGCAGGCGCAGGAATGTCCACCTCCGCCGGTTTTTCTTACAGCGGGGAACGGTTCCAACAGTATTTTTCTGATTTTGAAGCAAAATACGGCTTCCACGACATGTATTCCGGGGGGTTCTATCCCTATGATACCTTGGAGGAATACTGGGCCTGGTGGAGCCGCATGATTCTGGTCAACCGCTATGAAGCCGGTGTGGGCAAGCCCTACCGGGACCTGTTGGAGTTGGTGAAAGACAAGGATTATTTCGTCCTCACCACCAATGTGGACCACCAGTTCCAGCTTGCCGGGTTTGACAAAAAGCGCTTGTTTTACACCCAGGGGGACTACGGCCTGTGGCAGTGCTCCAAGCCCTGCCACCAAAAAACCTACGACAACGAAGAAGCGGTGCGGCAGATGGCGGCCCGGCAGAAGGATGGGAAGATTCCCTCCCAGCTCATCCCCAGATGCCCGGTTTGTGGCGCACCCATGACCATGAACCTGCGCTGTGACATGACCTTTGTGCAGGACGACGGCTGGTACGCCGCTTCCGGCCGGTACGAGGATTTTCTCCGCCGCCATGAAGGGATGCACCTTCTATTTTTGGAGCTTGGAGTGGGAGCCAACACCCCGGTCATCATCAAGTATCCCTTCTGGCAGATGACGGCTAAGAACCCAAAGGCGGTGTATGCCTGCGTGAATTTCGGGGAAGCCATCTGTCCCCGGGAGATTGCGGAACAATCCATCTGCCTGGACCGGGACATCAAAACGGCCCTAGGTGATTTGCGGCAGGGGAAATAATGCCCTCCGCCTGGATTATTGGGTGATAAATTCAATGTTCACATCGCCGTTGTTGCTGGACACATTCAGGTTTTTTTCTCCCCCGTCTTTCTGCTCCGGCAGATTGGTTTCCCCTTTTTTGCTGTTGGACTGGATGGTAAAATCATCGTAGCCCCCCACAATGGCGCCGGAAATATCTCCGTTTTTCACCTCCAAGGTCAGGGCGCTGCCTACGTCCAGATTTCCAAAGGAAATGTTTCCTCCGTTTGCGGAAATGGACACGCTTCCCGTGACGGCCAGGGCAGAAAGGCTGATGTTTTCGTTGGTGGTGGAGAGGGTCAGCTGTTCCAACAGTGCGTCGGGCACCTGCAATGTGATTTTCCGATATTCGGCCGAGGGCTTTCCTCCGATGTAGTCGGTCCAATCTTTGTTGGTGGCGCTGGTCATGGTCAGCACGTTTTGCTCGGAAACAGAAAGATCGTAATACTCTTTGCTGTTTTCAAAGTATTGGATGTGGACCTGTTGGTCCGGGGATAGTGTCACCTCAATTTCCCTGTCCTGCACATCCAGATTGATTTCCTGAATGGGCGTGTCCGAGGTATAGCTTTTTTCCTCAAAGGGTTCGCTGCTTTTCGAGCAGCCCGCCAAAACAAAGCTGCTCAGCACCAGGCACAATGCAAGTGAAATGATTTTTTTCATGGTAATTCCTCCATCTCTGATGTTTTCCTATATTTGTACGGCTGCTTGCCCGTACTGCTTGGCTGCTGCTTTTTTCAGGCAGCGCCCCCTCCAATCAGGCCGGCACAGGGATTGCTTTGGGCAATCTTCTATGCTAGAATATAGTATAAACTTTTGTGTAACACAAAGGTCAAGAGGGGAAGAGCCATGAAAGAGTATTTTTCCGTCGGAGAGGCGGCCAAGGTGGTCCACACCACCAGCGAAACCCTGCGGCACTATGACCGCATCGGATTGGTGAAGCCAAGCAAAATAGACCCGTGGACCCATTACCGCTACTATACTCAGCAGGACCTGGTGCGACTGAACACGGTGCGGGCGTTGCAGCTCATGGACCTGCCGCTCCAGGAAATCAAAAAGGTGTTGGAGTACGACGATTTGGAAAAAATCGTGGACTTTTTAACCCAGGCGGAGAAGAAGGCGGAAGAGAAAATTGCCGCCCTGGAGTACAGCAAATCAAAAATCCAGCTGGCCAAAGCGGACTATGAGAAGAAATTGCGGGGACAGCAAAGGGGTTCCGGGGCGTTGGTCAAAGACCTTCCCGCCCGGGTGATTCTGCTTTCCGATACCTTGGAAGCGCCCACGGTGGAGAATCTCTGGAACTACCTCAGCCACTTCTACAATCAGGTGACGCCGGCCTTAAAAGAGCAGTTTTCCTTTGAGGACCTGGCCGGCATCTACACCGAAAACGGAACCTCAAGGCTGTTCGCCCTCTGTGTCCGCTATGTACAGGTAGAGGGGCTCAAGGTGCTGCCGGAAGGGAAGTACCTGTGCGCAGGCTGCACCGAAGAAAACCGGCAGGAGGTACTGGACGAGCTGGTCCGAAAAGCGAAAGCGGAGTACGGCACAGACCCGGCCTTTACGGTGCAGCTTGTGGTGGTGTCCGGCATTCTGCAATGGAATTATGAAGTGCAGGTTTATGTGGGAAAATAGCCCCTTGGACACAACGGCCCTTTGTCCGGAAAGGCGTGCCGAACTTGACAACGCTGTTGCAAGGTGGTAAAATAGCCTTGTGATACCTGTTCGGTTATCAAAAAATAAGGCGATTGCAGCCCTTCCTTTTCCCTCAAATCGGTGTTTGGCCGAAAATGGAAGGACTGTTTACCGCCTTCTTACCTCAAAAAGGAGAGCCAGAGCGAAACCGCTCTGGCTTTTCTCGTGTGTCTATTTCAGTCTTTGTAAGGCTCTGTCCGGTTGGTTCTTCCTAAAATGTAGTCGGTGGAGGTGTGGTAGAAATCCGCTAAAGCAATCACCAGCCGGGTGGGGATTTCCCGCTTGCCGGTTTCGTAATTGCTGTACACCCTCTGGTCGATGCCCAGATAGGCGGCCACCTGTTTTTGCATCAATTCCCGGTCTTCCCGTAAGTCCCGCAGCCGTGGATACGCCACTTCCATCACCTCACACAATCCGTTTCCCCATAGGTAGGCGGTTCGCTTACCCCAACACCAGCTTGGCAATATCCGCACTCTGCTTGGCGTCCTTGGCGTAGTAGTCCGCCCCGATTTTTTCGGCGTACTCCGGGGTGAGCACTGCGCCGCCCACCATAATGGTACAGGGAAGGCCCGCCTGACGCACCGCCTGGATGGTCTTTTCCATGTTGGCTACCGTGGTGGTCATCAGGGCGGATAGGCCCAGCAGCTTGGCCCCGTGCTGCCGCACCGCCTCCACTACCTTCTGTACCGGCACGTCCTTGCCCAAGTCAATCACCGGGTAGCCGTAGTTTTCCAGAATGACCTTGACAATGTTCTTGCCGATGTCGTGGACGTCCCCCTCCACCGTGGCCAGGATGATCTTTTCCTTCTGCACCTTGGCTTCCGGGTCGGGGTGAGCCGCCAGGTAGTCCTTAATCTGTTCAAAGGAGGCCTGGGCGGCGGTGGCGGACTGGATGAGCTGGGGCAGAAACAGCTTGCCGGTCTCAAATTCCGCTCCCACCTGGTCCAAAGCGGGAATCAGCACCTGGTTCACCACCTCCATGGGGGGCAGGGTGGCTAACAGCTCCTTGCAGAGACTGCCCGC
>PPYE01584933.1_pt1 | contig 41578 bp, 48 predicted proteins | sample 1559881 | NCBI WGS metagenome assembly PPYE01 (sample SAMN08240022, study PRJNA423297) | Human gut metagenome, whole genome shotgun sequencing project. | reverse complement strand
CCGTCGTGACGGGTGAGTGGTCCTACACCTACCGGGGCGAGACGTTCACCGAGCCCGGCGAGTGGGTGCACCTGCCCGCAGGCGAGGCCGGGAACCTGCTCCTGTGGATCAAGGGCGTTGAGGCTGGAAGCTGATGGAGCATACACTGGACCATGAATCCCGGCTTTCCCGCATTGAGGCATTGCTCGAAGCGCTCAACCAGCGGCTTGACGACGCGATACTCACGCAACTCCGCGATCATGGAAAACGCATTCGGGATCTTGAGGATCATATCTCGGTTATGGCCGAGACGTGCGCGCGGGAACGCGGGGAGCGGCAGGGCAGCAGGACAACGGCCATCGCCATCATAACCGCCCTCTCGGGAGTTGGCGGTTGCATCGGTGCCATTGTGGGCCGGATGTTTTGAGAATGCCCTGTGCATGAATGGACACCTATGCGCTCCAGCGTCAGCTTCTTCAGGCAGAACTTCCTCCAACGGAAAAGCTTGTAGGTATGGTGCTCGCCATACACATGGACAAGCGGACCGGAAAAATCCGCGTGCGGCAGGAAACCGTCGCGCAGGAGTGTGGCGTGTCTGCGCGAACAGTGCGCAGGGCCATTGCTGCGCTCGTATCCTCCGGAGTGTTCGTCTCCGTGGCAACCGGACGCTCCTCGGTTTTGGTTGCTGGTTCTGGAAAGAGTACTGGAAGAGTGGACCGGCCACCGGTGTCCTATCAGACCGGTCACGGGTGTCCGCAATTGAAGCGGAAAAGGGCCCCTTGGGAGTATGATTTGGCGCACAGTACGAGGCCCGAGGAAGAGGAGAAACGAGGGCATGAAAGTTTTTTGAGAGAACAGGAAGAACGCAGGCCAAACGGGGGGTGCGACGATGGCTGCACGATTTGATTGGGAATCCATCCGGGCCGAGTACGAAGTAGGGGCAAGCCAGTCCGATCTGTCCAAGCGGTACGGTGTGAGCCGGACGGCCATCCAAAAGCGCATCCGGGCCGAAGGATGGGTGCAGGATATTTCCGGCACCGTGAACCGCATGGCAGAGGCCAAGGTTGCGGGCGTGGTTGCAGGCTGCAACCCTCAAAAAAAGGCCGAAGCCTTGGACCGCGCCGCCGAAGCCAAGGCCGCCGTCATCACCCGCCACCAACGGGAATGGGATCGGCATCAGGCTCTTATTGATGAGGCTTTGTCCGAGGGCAGCTTCGACAAGGCCAAGCTCGCCAAGATCACCGCCGAGACGATCAAGATCCGGCAGGAGGGAGAGCGCAAGGCGTGGGGCATCGTGGACAAAGCTGCGTTGGATCATACTTCATCCGACGGTTCGCTGTCTCAGCGTCCGGTGGATCTCTCACACCTCTCCCCGGACGAGTTGCTTCGCCTGACGAAGGAAGCCTTCAAAACGCCGGATCATGAGTAGCCCAGCCATCCTTTCCGATATCCGGAAGGCGTTGGCCCGGAGCTGTCTCGCGGCCTTCGTGCGCTACACCATGCCCGGCTACCGCATGGGATGGGTGCATGAGGAAATCTGTTCCGAGCTAGACGCCTTCCTTGCCGATGTCGTAGCCGGGCGTTCCCCGCGCCTCATGCTGACGATGCCGCCCCGCCACGGGAAAAGCGAGCTCGCCTCGCGCCGCTTCCCGGCTTACGCCTTGGGCCGCTATCCCGATCTATCCGTCATTTCCACGAGCTACGCCGCCGACCTGTCCTCGCGCATGAACCGCGACGTTCAGCGCGTCATCGACAGTCCGGAATACCGGGAACTCTTTCCCGGCACGGCGCTGTACGGCAAGAACATCCGCACCGTGGGGAACGGTTCCTACCTCCGCAACTCGGATATATTCGAGGTAGTGGGGCACGCTGGATGCTACCGTTCCGCTGGCGTGGGCGGCGGCATCACGGGCATGGGCGGCCATATCGTCATTGTCGACGACCCGTTCAAGGACCGGGCGTCCGCCGATTCCCCGACCATCCGCCAGAACGTTTGGGACTGGTACACGTCCACGCTGTATACGCGCCTCGCGCCCGGCGGGGGGGTTCTCATTATCAATACGCGCTGGCACATGGCCGACCTTTCCGGGCGGCTGCTTGAGGCCGCCGCACGGGGGGAGGGCGACCACTGGCGTGTGGTGGACTTCCCCGCCATCGCCACGGCGGACGAGCCACATCGTAAGGCCGGGGAAGCCCTGCACCCGGAACGTTACCCGCTGAGCCAGCTCCTTGCCATTAAGAAAGCCCTCGGCACACGCGATTGGGAGGCCCTGTATCAGCAGCGGCCTACGCCAGACGGCGGCGCCATCTTCAAATCCGAGTGGCTGCGCTTTTGGCTCCCCAAAGATCTGCCAGAGCAGTTCGACCAGCTCCTTATCTCGTGGGACATGACATTCAAGGACGGCGACGATACCGACTTTGTTGTGGGGCAGGTGTGGGGACGCAAGGGGGCCGACCGCTACCTCCTCGATCAGGTACGGCGGCGTATGGGCTTTACGGATACGGTGGCCGCGTTCCGGGCGCTCGCCGCTAAATGGCCCGGCGCAACCCGTAAGCTGGTGGAGGATAAGGCCAACGGCCCGGCGGTCATCGACGCGCTGAAACATGCCGTGCCCGGTATCATCCCCGTGGAGCCGGACGGCAGCAAGACGGCTCGCGCCCATGCTGTGACTACGTTCTTCGAGGCCGGGAACGTCCTGCTCCCGCACCCTGAGCATTGCCCGTGGGCACGGGAGTACGTCGCGGAACTGACGCAGTTCCCCGGCGCGCCCCACGACGACCAAGTGGACGCCACAACACAGGCCCTGCGCGACTTCGATACCAAGCGGCCCATGTGCATCGACACCCGGATACTGCTCCAGCCGCGCATGGGGTTGAGGCGCATCGGGGGGATTTGAAGTCATGTGTAAGGTTTTCTTCTTGACATAACTCTTAAGCATAGCCATATCTCATTTCATGACAAATCAAGAGCGTAGGCGTGAAAAGCTCAAAAACGCCGTCCTCTACTTCGTAAAAAACGACAAGACAGTCGGCCTCACCAAGCTGATGAAACTTCTGTTTTATCTCGATTTTAGGCTATATCGAGCATGTGGAGAATCGCTTACAGGGCAGACATATGAGGCGTGGAAATTCGGCCCAGTTCCCGCCGATGTGTGGCGGGAATTGCACGAAAAGCAGGACTGTCACCTTGGCTTGAAGTCTGTTGTCAAGATCGTTCCAACCAAAGAAGATCCGCGTGACGAAGCTACCGGAATCAAGCTTGTCGCGCTGCCCAAAGCCAAGTTTTCAGATACCTATTTTACTTTTCGCGAAATCAAGGAAATGCAGGCCGTTTCCGAGATGTTCCGTGGATTGCCTGCTTATCTAGTCGTTAAAGCTTCCCATGCCTCTAATGATCCATGGGATGTGACAATCAAGACCAAGGGAGAAAAAAGTATCGTAAACTATGAGCTTGCTCTTGAGGGCCTCGATGAAGAAGAAAAAGAGTATATCCATGAAGTTCGGGATGACGCTCTTTTTCTTGAAACGCTTATGGGGCAGGCTGGATGAAGCTCGGCGATGTTCTCTATTTTCCGGACTACGAATTTGCCAACGGTGGACATGCCGACAAACTGTTCATCGTTTTTTCAGACCCCGAAAAAGAAACTCTCCTCTTGCTCATTGTTACGTCAAAAGGAAAGGATTCTCGCAACACTGGTTGTCAGCCAGCGGCGCGGCGTTTTCTTATCCGTGCGGGAAAGTATGGATTCGTCAAGGATACTTGGGTTGACCTACAACGGAATGTCAATGTTGTAGGTAAGGATCAGCTTGCGGCTCTCATTGCTCAGGGAAAAGCGGTGATACAATTTTCTATCCCTACCCAAGTAATAAATGAAATCAAGAATTGTTTGACCCGCCATAGTATTGATTGTTTATCCCGTGAGGCGTGTGCTCTTCTTGGTATCTCGCCTAAGTGGTAGACCTTTCTCGTCGTCCCTCCCTTGACATTTTCCGCGTTTTGTGGCGTGGTAGCTTCACGGCCTTGAACAGCCGTTCGTAAGCGGATACCGCGCCCGCAGATGCGGATTTTTTATGCCCTGTCAAGAGTGTTTTTCACCTTGGGAGTGGTGTATCATCCAGCCTGTATTTGGGCCGGGAGTCCATCCATTATACAATACCCGCAAGGGAAAGGTGTATGGGCCGCACTTACGAGCGGTGTTCAAGCTCCCGGCCCTTCTTTTATGTCAAGAGAAGGGAATTGAACACTTTTCGTAAGGAGGCTCATCATGAGTCAGCTTGCTCCCGTCACCTTCCACGGCGACACCATCTTTTGCCTTACCTACGGAAATCAGCCCTACACGCCCGCAAAGCCTATCGTGGAAAACTTGGGGCTTGGATGGGCATCCCAAAGCCAAAAGCTCAATTCCAACAAGGCCCGATGGGGTGTTACGATCATCGTAATACCCTCTGAATCTGGCGAGCAGCAGATGCTTTGCCTTCCCGTCCGCAAGCTCCCGGCCTACCTTGCCAGTATCAACCCCAAGAAGGTACGTCCCGAACTCCGGGCCAAGATCGAACTTTATCAGGCCGAGAGTGACGACGCTCTTTGGAACTACTGGATGAATGGAAGGGCGGAACGCGCCAAGGCTGAACCTGTCATACCTTCCCCCATCTCCAAGCGTACCGACCCGGAACGTAAGGCGCTTACCGCCATCATCAACACATGGGTGGGCATGGCCCCGATTCACTACGCCTCGGCCCGTGCGCAGGTAAACGCCCATTTCGGCGTCACTTCTGTGGACGCCCTGACCGTAGCGCAGGTTAAGGAGGCTATTCAGTGGGTACAGGCAAAGATTGACGCTCTCCCCGCTGTGCCCGCCCCCGCCCGTACCCCGGTGCTTCCCGCCTCTTCAATTTACGCCGACCGCATGAAGGCCCTCACTGATCTCGAAAAGCGGTTTATGGAGTTCGCGGGGGAAACCAGAACCCGCCTTTCCGAACTCAACGCCGAGTACATCCGCCTGAACCAAGGGGCTTATGCCGCCATGCTCGGCATGATTCCGGCGATACAGCCCGGTTCCAAGGATAGGCTTATCGACGCGCTGGCGTCTCAATCATATGATGCCTACAACTGGATTGACGCCGGACTGTCGCGCATGAGGCTGGCTATCGTCTCGGCACGGGCGGCAAACAGAACAATCGCAGAAGCGAACTAGCAAACAGGGCCCCCGCCGGAAACGGGGGCTTTTCTTACTCGGGTAGTTTTACGCAATCCGTTTACCACAGCCCATCGTCCCGGCACGGCCCCTTCACAAAGGGGTTTTCGTTGCCTTGCAGTTTTTCGATGCGCTTGGCCCGTGTGCACTCCCACGCATCCACTTGGTACATCTTGTCCCATGCGTCCATGAGCTGCGTCTGCTGGCGGCTCATGCGGTAGCGCGGGGCGTAGGCGTCGGCCATATACTTGTAGGTCCGGGCAATTTGTCCCCTTGATCTGATAGGCGGCTCGGCCTTTCTGTCCGCAATCTTCATCTCACAACTCCCGAAGTCCGGCTTTTCTCCCGGCAACATCTGAAAGTTGTAGTTCTGGCGTAGGGCATTCACCGCGCCGATGGCCGGATACAGATTGTACAGGTCAGCCTGCATGAGCCTGTATTCCCGGCTGACCTTCTCGGCGCACTTGCGGCCTTTGAACGCCTTTCCCCTGTTGTCCACGCACTGCGCGTCGCCCTCGCGCCACTCCGCGAACGCCTGCCCGAAGTTCTCGGCGGGGACCACGTGTTCCCATTCCACCTCCCCGGCCCGCTTCTCGTGCTTCGCGGCAGTAAAACCCTCCGGGAGGGTGACGTTCTTCTTCTCGTCGAACGCCGCCCCGCAGTAGAGCGTGATCCGATGGTCATAATAGACCTGCCGTTCCAGCGTCTTCTTGGCCTTGCTGAACGAATCGTTCCATTCGTTGCCCGCGGCCTGCGCCTCGGACGTCATAACCAGCGCGGCCAGCAGAAACACCATGATGCTTTTGTACATGCGGATACCTCCCTAAAGGTATCCATGTATATATAGATTAATCTATATTGATACAATATGAAAGGTGTCCCACAGCCAAGCCCCCCGAACCTTGTTCACGGTGTGTTTTCTTTTTGGCTCGTAGCATTATGGGCACATGAGCAAGAAGCGCACTTATCGACACGCCACCTCCATACCTCCGCAAGTGCAACCGTCGCGCCGTCTGAATCTCTCCCCGGACGTGCGCGGCGGCCTTGCTCAGTCTTTGCCACCTACGCCCGACGACATCAGCCGGTTGTACGGTCCTGCGAAGACGCTCGGCGCGCCCGAAGATGTGCAGCTTGCGATGGATGCGCGGCTTGCGGATTCCGGCGTCTATTCCCTGCTCCAGCACTCGCTTGAGCTTGGGGTCGGGATTGCGCCGCAATTCATGGGCTACGGCGTCCTCCAGAACCTTGCCCAGAACGGCCTGATCCGTGCCTGCGTCGAGACGGTATCCGACGACATGACACGAGCATGGATTGAGTTCAAGCGCGAAGGGGAGGGCGGCGACGAGTCATTGCTCACCGACCTTGCGCAGGCGTGTAAGAGGTTCGCACTGCAACGCCTTTTCCATGAGGCGACCGAGCTTGTGGGGTACGAGGGCGGGGCCTTCCTTTTCATCGACACCGGAGCAGTCGGGGAAGAGCTGGAACACCCGCTGAACGTCAGCCCGTATTCCGCCGAACTCAGGCCCGGCGGCGTGCTGCGCTTCGTCGTCATCGACCCCGTGAACGTCTTCCCCGGAGACTACAACAGCCTTTCGCCGCTTGAGCCGGACTACTTCCGCCCGCGCTGGTGGTGGGTGCTCGGACAGCGGGTACACGCCTCGCGCCTCATCCGATTGGTTGCGAACGAATGCCCGGTGCTGCTGCGGCCCGCCTACAATTTTTTGGGCATCCCGCAGGCGCAGATCCTCTGGGATTACGTCCTGCATTTTCAGGAATGCCGCGCCGCCGAAGCCCGGCTACTGACCAAGTTTTCGCTGACCGTCTTCAAGACGAAGATGGAAGACATCCTGTACTCAGCCGGGGGCACCGCTCAGATCGATACCCGCATCCGGTACATGATTCAGACCATGACCAATGACGGCGTGCTTGCCGTCGACAAAGAATCGGAAGACGTGGTCAAGCTGGAAACCCCGCTTTCAGGCGTGACCGACATCGTGCGCCAGTCCCTTGAAATCCTCGCCGCCCTGAACCGAACCCCGGCGGTCAAGCTGCTCGGCATCAGCCCGTCAGGGTTCAATGCCACGGGCGAATCGGACATCCGCAACTATTACGACCATGTCAGGAGCCAGCAGGAGAAAGTCCTGCGCGACGGCATCAAGAAGGCGCTCGACTGTATCCAGCTCTACCTGCGCGGAACCATCGACCCTTCCGTGACTTTCGACTTCGCGCCCCTCGGCGAAGAGGATAGGGCGGCCCTTGCGACGCTCCAGAAGACCAAGGCCGACACCATCGCCGTCTACATGGATCGGGACATCATCTCTCAGGAAGAAGCCCGGCAATCCCTTGCCAGTGACCCGGACAGCGGCTTCTCCGACATCGACCCGGCGGAAGTGCCGCAGGGCAATGGAATGCCTGATGCCCTGCCGGAAGCCGGGGAAGAGGGCTTGATGCCCGACATCGACGACGTGGACAAGGCAGGGGCCGTCTATGGCTAAGGTCATCCGCGCCATTAAGCCCAACGCGGGCATCCGGGCGAAATACCGGAAGCGGCTGGTGTCGCTTCTCGACGAGATGCAGCGTTCCGTCGTGTGGTGGCTGCGCGCCGAGTACAGGAAGCAGGAAACCCGCATAGCACAGGATGCGTCCCCGGCGAGTGACCTGCAAGACCGCCTCAAGAGCCTGTTCCGGTACTGGACGAAGCGGTGGAGGGAAAGCGCGGAGAGTTTTGCACGGGAGTTCGTGGGCAGTACGAGGCGGCGCACGGAAGCCAGCATGAGGCAGGCCCTCAAAGATGCGGGCTTCACTGTGAGGATGGAGGGAAGCAGGGCCATGAGCGACGTGGCGCGGGCTCTCTTCGAGGAAAATGTCAACCTCATCAAGTCTATTCCGCAGCACTATTTTACGGAAGTGACGGGGCTTGTACAGCGATCCGCCAGCATGGGTCGGGACGTGGCCTTTCTTACCGACGAACTGCACAAGCGGTACGAGATCACCCGGCGCCGGGCCGAATTTATCGCACGCGACCAGTCCAACAAGGTGACCGAGGACTTTAAGCGGGTGCAGGACAAGGAACTCGGCATTACCGAAGGCATCTGGGTACATGTGCCGGGAAAGAAAACGAGCCGCCATACCCACCAGCTCATGAATGGGAAAAAGTTCGTCATCACGGAAGGTCTTTACGACTCTGACGTGAAGCGCAAAGTGCTTTGCGGTGAGCTTCCGGGGTGCCAATGCACGTACCGGGCCGTTATTCCTGAATTTGGAGACTAGTCTATGTATCAAAGTAAAGGCGTCACCTTCGACGCGGCTCCCTCACAGCGGGAAACCGACGAGAACGGGTTCCTGCACGTCGGGGCGTCGCACATCACGAAAGCGACGGTGAACCCCTATTACGGGCGGGAGATTCCGGGCTGGCAGGAAGCCGGGCTTGACCCCGAGGCTGTCTATTACGGGCTTCGTGACCCGGAAGAACTTCAAGCATCGCTTGAGACATGGGCCGGGCTGCCGCTGCACATTGAGCACCACATCGACAGCGCGGAAGAGCCGCAGAAGCTCACCCGCGTGGGCGCGGTGGGCACGGGCGCGGTCTGGAACCCGCCGTATGTGGATGCGCCGCTGACCGTGTGGGATCGGGCCGCCATCGACGCCATCGAAGACGGTTCCTTCCGGGAACTCTCCTGCGCCTACCGCTACGACCCGGATTTCACGCCGGGCAGCTACGAGGGCACCCCCTACGATTTCATCATGCGGAACATCCGAGGCAACCACGTCGCGCTGGTCGAAGAAGGGCGGGCCGGGCCGGACGTGGTGGTGGCGGATTCTCATCCAACTTCAACGAAAAAAGGAACGCTTATGGGCAAGTTCAGGAAATGGTGGGGAGCTCAGGATGGCGACCCTGCGGTGGAACAGCAGGAAGTCGAATCCGCACAGGGTATCAAGGACTTTGCGGATATCCTTTTGAGCCTCCACAAGAAAAACCCCGTCACCGGGGAGATCGAGGACATCACGGAAGACGAGGATAAGGCGGAAGCCATCCGCAAGCTCGTCGCCGAACTGTCCGAAGGCATGGAGCCCGAAGAGGCCAAAAAGCTCGAAGATACTCTCTCCGATCTGGCCTATTCCCCTGCAACAGGTGACGAGAAACCGGAGAAAAAGGAAGCGATGGACGAAGAAGCCAAGAAAGCTATGGACGCCTGCGGGCTTGATGCGGAAGACCCCGCAGAATCCCGCGCCTTTGCCGAAGGCGTGAAATACGGCGAGGAACTGGAGCGCAATCCGGACGAACGCAGGAAGCTCGACCGCGAGCATGAGTCCGAGGGTATGAAAAAGGCTATGGATGCCTGCGGCCTCGACGCTGAGAACCCGCAGGAGAGCAAAGCCTTTGCCGAGGGCGTCAAGTACGGTGAGGAGCTGATCCGGAACCCCGAGGAACGGCGCAAGCTTGACCGGGAACACGAATCCGAGGGCGAACGCCGCGAACTCGGCAAGGACGAGGACAAGGACGCGGCCATTAAGCGCATCCTCGCTTCCGTCCCCGACCTCACACCGGAGCAGAAAAAGAAGCTGACCGACTCCCTCGCCGATCTCGCCTATTCCCCCGCGACCGGAGATGAAGCCCCGGACGACAAGGGAGCCGCTCAGGACAGGGCGTTCCGCCGCCGTGGTCCGCGTCCTCTCACCGCAATGGACGCCGCCCGCATCAAGGCATCCGCAGTCGCCGAAGCGCAGGAGCATATGCGGAACCTCACCCGTGCCGTGCGCGACGTGCGCGGGCTGGTGGGCGAACTTGACCCGTTGTCCTTCGACTCCGCGTCCGACGTCTACGGCTACGCGCTGGAGCAGCTTGGGGAGAATCCCCGCAAGTATCCCCGGCAGGCATGGCCCGGTATGATCGATATCCTCCGCAAGCAGAAGGCGACACCTTCCGTTGCCCGTGACGCGGCCCCCGTCGGGCGTATGTCCGGCAGCTTCGCCGGGCTTTCCAATATCACCATTGCAGAATAGGAGGCACACCATGCCTTTGCAGTCCCAAGTCAATCTCTCCGTCGCTCCCGGCGTTGCGGGCGATAAAGCGACGCCCGACCAGAGCATCTACACCCCGCTCAACCCTCTGGCGGCGGTGGCCCTCCCTGTGGGGCGCTTCGTCTTCCCTGTCGTGGATTCCGGCGTGATCGACAACACGCGGGCCACCAACGTCGCGGGCACCGCCACAGCCGTGCTCGGCTTCGTGGAGCGCGTCATCAACTACGTGAACTATGAACTGCTTTCTGACGGCACCCTGACTGTCCCGGCAGGCTCGAACCTCACCGTGGCCGTGAAGGGAGACTATTGGGCCGTTTCCACGACCAAGGCCACGGTGGGGCAGGCCGTCCTTGCCTCCACCGCTGACGGTTCAATCAGCACCGGGACCCCCGACGGGACGCACCTCGATACGGGGTGGGTCGTCAAGACGCCAGGTGAAATCGGGGAACCAATCATCATCAGCAATTGGGGACAGGCCGCAGCGTCGGGATCCGGCGGCGACACCTCGAACCTGATGCAGAAAGATTTCAGCAACGCCACCGGAGCGCTCGGCGTGGCCAACGGCGGAACTGGCGCAACCACTGCGGAACAGGCCCGCACCAACCTCGGCGCAGCCGCCGCCGGAGCGTAGGAGGTACTACATGAATCCGACTTTTGAACAGGCCAAGCGCTACGGCTTTATCTTCCCGGGCGCCCGCATGTGGGCAACCCCGGAGAACCGCGCCCGCATTGCGCAGGACGCCGCGCTCATCACTACTCCGAACACGACCGTCCCCGCCGAGCTTCTGGCGTATATCGACCCGATGGTCATCGAAATCCTGACCGCGCCCCGGCGCGCCCGTGAAATCTTCGGTGAAGAGAAGAAGGGCGATTGGACGACCCCGTACATGAAGTGGCGCGTGGACGAAATGACCGGAAAGACCGAGCCGTATTCCGACTATGCCAACGGCACGACTTCGGGCGTGAACTCCGAATGGCAAACCCGCGTGCAGTACGTCTTCCAGACGTCCATCACCTACGGAGACTTTGAAGTGGACATGTCGAGCACGGCGAAAGTCAACCTCGCTGCCTCCAAGCAGCGTGCGGCCGCCAACGTCATCGACATCGACCAGAACCGTTTCTACCTGCTCGGCGTCGCCGGGAAGGAAATCTACGGCATCCTTAACGATCCGAACCTCCCTGCTGCGATCACCGCAGGGGCCACGGGCACGGGCGGCTCCACGAAATGGGCCGACAAGACCACGGTGCAGATCTACAATGACGTCCTCGCCCTGTTCGCGCAGCTTTCCGAGCAGTCCAGCGGCCTCATTGACAAGGACACGCCCCTCAAGCTCTGCCTCTCCCCCGAACTGGCCGTTCGCCTCGGCGCGGCTACCGATTTCAACGTGTCCGTGCTGGATATGTTGAAGCGGTACTTCACCCGCATTGACATCGTGACCGTCCCCGAGCTGCACAGCATGACCGCCGGGGAAACCATGTTCCTCATCGCCCCCGAAGTGAACGGCCAGCGCACCGGCACGCTGGCCTTCGGCGAAAAGATGCGCGCCGGCCGCGTCGTGCCCGACCTGTCCAGCTTCCGCCAGAAGTTCGTCGGCACCACCTACGGCGGTATCGTGCTCATGCCCTTTGCCTTTGCCCAAATGACTGGAGCCTAGTCCCATCCTTCCCTCCATGCGAAAGCCCCAACCGCCTGTTTAACGGTTGGGGCTTCTTTGCATCTTTGGGCTCTGCTCAGTAATGATAACTTCTGTCCTCTACATGCAAAAAGTAAGCAGAAATGCGCCTCGGTGTTCTGATAGTCGTTCTTTGACAAGGGAATAGGGAAAGGATAGAAAACCGCTGTGGGGCACTCTCCTGAAAGGAGGGTACTCCATGCGACACTTCCTCCGGGACGTCGCTGTCCAAGTGATTGGCGGCGTCATTGTGGCTGTGGTGATTCGGTTCATGCTGAACCAATAACGCAGTTGCCCCGGTAGGAGGTGCGAACTCCAACCGGGGCGCAAACTTGAGATGATCAATCTCGGGAGGGTGTCCCACGGGGCGGCAGGTGTGTCACCACTTGCCGCCCTTCCTTTTTTCAATAGCCATTCCCGTGCTCGGGGTCAAGGGCTATCCTAGCATCAACCTGTTCGCGGTCTTCGCGGCACGGATGGCAAGACGCATATCATCAAGCGCGGATTCGAGGTTTTGCCGGGCGGTGTAGGTTGGGGCTGTCATGAGCTGGATAAGCGCGTCAACGGGCGTCTTCCCGGATGGCGATACATGCCGGAGCAGTTCGGGATACGTTCCTTGCGTCACCCGGCGGAAGTCTCGTTCCAGTCCATAAGCGCGGTCGCGGATCAAGACTGCAAGTTCCATCCAATCCTGTTCGAGCCGTTCAAGCTCCCTCACGCGGTCGCGGTAGATAGACTTCTAAGCCGCCTACACGGCGGATAACCGAGATTGGACGGTTATATGCTGACGGCGTGACTTCTAAGCCGCCTACACGGCGGATAACGAACTGTGGATTGGGCCGCATATGGCGTTTAACTTCTAAGCCGCCTACACGGCGGATAACCCCGAATTTTCAGCCCCCATCGGCGAATATAACTTCTAAGCCGCCTACACGGCGGATAACGCGGGTTCACACTGTCAAGCGATTTTTCTACACTTCTAAGCCGCCTACACGGCGGATAACAACCTGATGGAACCGTTGATGTAGCGTATGAGCTTCTAAGCCGCCTACACGGCGGATAACCAGAGACTTTTGATAGGCCCTCCTTTGTTTTCAGGGCGTTGTATCAAATCCATTGCTAAAACCTTCATTTTGGGGCTTGCTTTCCAACCACCTTATTCTAAAAGGTTTTCCCGGACAACTGTTTTGTGAATCCGGAAAAGGCTCTGGGACAACACATAAAAAAGCCCCCTTCCTTTCGGTTAGGGGCCTTTGTTTTAGCTTATCATCAACCTGTTCGCGGTCTTCGCGGCACGGATTGCCGCTCTCATTTCCGAGATTCCCGCGTCAATCCACGTCTGGGCGTTGTACGAGTTGGACTGTAGGATGCCGAGAAGCGGATCCTTCGAGATGTTCTGCTGGGAACATACCCGGTTCAGCAGTTCGGGATAAGTGCTCTCCTTGACGCGCAAGAGCTCGTTGACGAATCGGTGGAGCCGGGAGCGGGTTTCCCCCGCGAATTCGATCCATTCCTCTTCGAGGCGGTCGAGGGCCGCGATGCGGGCGGCGTAGACGCTGGAGGCGGGAAGCGCAGGGTACGGAATCGCGGATTCCGCCGTGGGTATGGCATTGATGGCGCGGACACGGACGGAAAGCAGGAACTCGCGGGCCTCGGGCATAAGCCGGGACGGGAGCTGCTTGTATTCGGCAATGCGGAAGTGGCGGTTGAACTTTGCCCATATCTCGGCGCGGGCCTTGCCCTGCACCGCCGCCGGGTAGGTCGAGAGCTTGGCGTCTACGATGAGCTTGAGCTCGGCACGTTCCGCCGCACTGATCAGCTCGTCGTTGAGCGTCACAGGTTCGGCAACGGGCACCCTGTCGCCGTACTGCTCGATGACGTCCAGCACCCACTTGCGGAATGCCTTGGCAATAGGAGTACGCGCTAGCATCGCAACCAAATGGCAGCCCCGAAGGGAAAAGATGCGATTCATAGCGGGTACATCCGTGGTACTCAAATTGAGAACCACGCTCATATTATTGGAGAATTCATCCTTATGTCGGGCATAGAGCACACCAACCTTGCGGTCGTCGGAATAGCCAAGTGCTTTAGCCAATTCAGAAGAACGAATCCAGAGACTGTTTTGGTGAGTGACAGGCGTGAAGATAAATTCGTTGAAGATTAGGGCCATTTCCATAATGCAACTCCTACGTTGTCTGAATTGCACTCTCTGAAATAGAAAGCGCCGGGTGTTCAGAACGGCGTAGGAACCGCTGGCGGCCTTTAGCTTTCGCTTGGACATATCCGCCACACCCGGCAAACATTGGATGCAATAATAGCCCAAAAGACAGCCAAGAAAAACTCTTGACTTTGGAAAAAGGGCATAAAAAAGCGCCATGCTATCGGGTGGCGTTTGTCCGCCTACGGGGTTCTGAAGCCCGTGCACAAAAGACAGCACAAAACGTGGAAAATGTAAAGAGAAAAGCCCCGATTATCCGGGGCTTTTGCTATGATTTATAGCTACTCTCTATTCTAATGTTTGAGGCTCTCTTTTAGAATCTACTATGAATTATCGTTATCAATGGCTTCATGGCAGGCACACCATGATTCCATATCCATTTCACCATTATCACAATATGTTTCTTCCATAATTTCTAAAAATGTTTGTTTGGCATCTTGTGATGCAATAAGTAGACATTCATCAGTGATGCCTTCGATAATAAGTTTATCACCATTGTGAGTTACACTCCAGTGTGCTTCAGATTCCTCATTTTCTACAGCGCGATATAAGGAACAAATTTCTCTAAAATCTTCACCAACATTAAAGAAAAGCCACTTTTTGAAATTTATAGTAGTTGACATAGAACCTCCTAAAATGGTTGTATTTATAAAATTAAGCAACATTACCTCAATCATTTTTAACGATAAGGATGAGGGACATTTTTACCCCTGTTGTCTCACCCTCCACACCTTTTCCTATAGATTTTTTGAGTCTTCCAGCTAGAAAAGAGAGCCAGTACGCCCCATACACAGAACCCGGCAGGATTGGGTGTCGTCTGGATAACGCAGCTGATGGACAGGATCGCAAAAACTACAGTCAGTATTATCCAGAACACCAGCGTGATTTTCTTTGGGGGCTCCTGTGGAAGCTCACGCGCCACAAACGGGCTCGAATCGCTTTCGCTGGATACGCTGGCATTGCAAGATGTGCTCCGTCTAGATGGAGTTCCGCCCAACTTGCTTGTGTAGGAAATGCCCGTTCCCGGAATCCCTACCGTTCCCTTGACCCCCTTTGAACTCAGGTTGACCGTAGCTCCAGCCTTCCCGATGCTCAGGCTGGTAATCCCTTTTTTGCCGATATTCAGCTTGACGCCGGGGCAAATACGAAAGGATTTCCTAACACGAAAAAAGCCCATAGTATCCCCATTGATAAAAAGGCCCCGAATAAGACGGGGCCTTTTCCATTAAGCTTTTGGCCTCGTCAATAAAGCAAATAGGCCTGTGATAACTGCACCAATGACCCAGATGATTAATATCATTGTGACGCCGAGTCCAGTACCGATGGCTGCCCCGGCACGTTCGGCATCTGTTGCAAGGGTTGCCGTCTTTTCGGAAACGGCGCTCACCCCGCCGACCAGCCATGCGACCATAAGCAGATTGTACAAATAGAATAGCCAAAGGCATATTTTACCAAAAATACCGCGTTTGGGCTTGCGCAACTGCTTGCCGCACTTAGGGCATGACAAGGCTGAGTTGCTTACCTCGGAACCGCATTCTGGACATTTGATCAAGGCCATCGTTTTCCTCTCTAGTTTGTAGATTCTTGTTTTTGTTCCTCAGCAAAAACCGGAACAAGCCCTCCATTGATGACGTAATCGGAAGCGACATTAGAAAGAATAAGGGTTGCTGTGTTTTTAGCAGGTATGGCGGAATAGTTCCCCCATGCTGGCAGCCCGGCGAAGGCGGTACCATCAACATATATCGCATTGGGAAAGATTTTTAGCTCTTGATCCGTATCGTTTGTAAGTTTGATTACAACGTTCAATGCCAGCTTGTTGGCCATAGGATTTTTTTTGGCTTTGGTTATCTTCTGGCGTATCTCATCTGAAAGGGCAAAGAAAACAGTCCCTTTTTGATTTCTGACAATAGCAATTCCTTTAGGGGTATAGTTTTTTACATCGGGCGGAAGTGTTCCGATCTCCATTGGAACGAAATAGGTAGCCAGCGATTCCATCCCTTCCTGCTTGCATTCATCAAATTCAGCTCCGGAGAAAAGCTGCTGTACGCTCCGGGTTGCATCGGAGAGAGCTTTTGAAGGTTTTGTCTTATCTTCAAAATCAGCACAGGAGGGCACTTCTATACGTAAAACGGTTTGAATTTCCTGTATATTGCCCAAAAGCTGTGATTGTTTGACGCGAGAATTATGCTCCAGCTTACATCCCGCCAAGGCTAATACAACAAGAAGTAAAATAATTACTGAACATTTTTTCATTTTTCCTCCCCTCCGGTCAAAGGGCGCATAGAACCTCTTCCCTGTACTCCGAGGTGCTTTCTTCCCTTGTTATAGATGAGGCTATCATGGCATAGGCCGTTCCAAAAATCCACCGCCGCCGCCCTCCGCCCCGAAAGGGGCTTTTCCTTTGCCTGTACGAACCTTGTTCACGGTATCTGCCCCGTTGTCCTGCGGGCTATCCTTTTTCAATGTGCTGTATTGGCACGTAAGGAGGTAGCGCATGAACGCAATGGAACTGAAAAGGGGATTTCATCTTGCGGTTGAAGATTCCCGCATCATCCCCACCGGGAACGGGGTGTTTATCGAATATGACGGTTTCTTGAGCAAAAAGATGGAGGGGCTGAGGGCACTCCTCATTCAATGTTACCCCGACGCGGCAACACGTTTTCCAGAAGCGTTTGCACATCGCTATTCTCAGGATGAAATTGCAGAGCATAGTCGTCGGTTACGCGAGCAACGAACAGAAAAGACAGGTTTCCGAGAACCCTGCTGAGGTCGCTCTGGATCTGCTGTGCATGAGGCCCGGAGAGGAGCAGAAATAAGCCGGGGCGGATCGGAATATACCCGGCTCCATACATGCGGTTGAGCTCCTCCCTTTCATTGGAGGCTTCGCCGGGCTGTTTTTCATAAGCTACAAGATAGGACATATTCCCCTCCCTGTTTTTCCCAAACCGGCACACAATGGAGGGGATGTCAAGAATGATTTCAGGGCATCATCCTGAAAAAGGAAGGTCCGCATGTACGTTGAAAATACCAATTATTGGGTTGAGGTTGTGTTGCGGCAGTTAAAGGGGTTTGTCCCCAAGGGCGAGCCTGTCCATTTTCACATTTGTTTTTCCATGGTGGGGGGGGAACCCACGATAGATTTCACGGCTGTTCAGGTTTTTGATGAGGAAGATCAACTACAACCTCAAACCGAACCCGCGATGTGCTAGAATCGGATGTTTCCCGGTGCCCATCCGCCTTCAGACTCGCGGCAATCACGGCCACGCCAAAACCGCCTCCAGCCTTGCCAGACTTGCTGGCCGTAATGGCAATATCAAAAGCCACGGTCTGCAATTGGGTTTGGGAATGAAACGCTTCGGGGTTCTTGATCCGTTCAGGGCCATTTTCTTTAGCATGGTAGTACGGATTAATGAGCGCCCCAGAGCCCCGCAACCGCGTCTGCGCGCCGTGGATGCCCTCGGCAATCTGGCACAGCGTTTCTTCTACAAAGCTCTTCAAGTCCATCATTATGGCGGCTCCTTGCTTTCCGAGTAGGACGCCATAACGCATGTCCCATGTCAAGCGCCAGAGGTGAGAGAGCTTTTCCCGAACCTTGTTCACGGTGTGCCCCCACGCCGCCATGCGGCATCATCTCCAAAACACTATGGAGGTGCAGCGATGGAAAATTCCCCCCTGGCTCTTTTTGAACATGAAAAATTCGGTTCCCTTCGCGTGATCGAGCACAAGGGTGAGCCGTGGTTTGTGGCGCGGGATGTATGCGCCGTCCTCGGAACGGAGACGCGGGATCTGCCGGACATTCTGGAGCACGACGAGCAACGCCCTATTGTCGATATTATCCACACTCTTAATGATTCCACAGGATTGCGACGCGATAGCCGTATCATTTCCGAACCGGGCCTGTATTCCCTCATCCTGCGTTCCCGCAAGCCCGAAGCCAAGGCGTTCAAGCGGTGGGTGACACATGAGGTCATCCCCTCCATTCGTAAGGTGGGCGGCTACCTGATAGCCAAGCCGGACGATACGCCCGAAGCCATCCTTGCCCGCGCCGTGCTGGTCGCGCAGGACACCATCAGGCGCATCGAAGCCGAGCGCGACGAGGCAATCCGCACCAAGGCCGAAATCGGTTCACGCCGCGAGGCCACCGCAATGGCAACCGCCTCCGCAGCCGTACGCAAGGCTGCGGCTCTTGAGAACGAACTTGGGCGGGGCAGGGACTACAAGTCCGTGAAGGGCATCCCGTGGTTCCTTGACATCTTCGATGATACGCCAGCCGCGTACTCCGTCGCGGGACGCAAGCTTTCCGATATGTCCCGCCGTATGGATTACGAAATCCGGGAAATCGAGGACAGCCGTTTCGGGAGCGTGAAGGCGTACCACGTCGACGTGATCGAAGCCTTCCGGCTGGCCCTGAAAAACGACCTGAACATGCTGGGCAAGTACCGCCTTCGCCGTGCCGCATAGCCGAACTTTGTTCACGGTGATTTCGTCCCGGCTCTTTTGCCATGATGACCAAAACAACGGAGGGATACAGAGATATGGCCAGACCCAAAAAGAATACCGCCCCGGAAACAACGCAGGCGACGAAGACGGATACCGTGATGGTCGCCTTGAACCGGACGACCGGGATCACGTTCCCCATGCCCGACGGACGCAAGGTGCTCATCGAAGGCAACGCCGCCAGCCTGCGCGGAAAGGAAAAGGGCGTGCTGCCCGTGGGCGCGTTCGGGCTGACGCGGGTGAACGCCGACGATTGGGCATACATTGAAAAGACCTATGGTCCGCACATGGAAATCTTCAAGTCGGGGCTCATCTTCGCGCAGGCGCGCAAGGCCGACGCCGTGGACGAGGCCGACGAAAGGGCGGAACTGCGCAACGGGTTGGAGCCCGTGGATGTGGAGAACGACCCCAAGGCGCAGACCGAACCGCTCCAGAGCAAGGCGGGGTTCTAAACCGTGGCTGTTGTTGTCTTTGACCCGCAGGAGTTCCGGGAGGCCTACCCGCGCTTCGTCGATCCGAAGACCGGGCAGCCCCTCCTGACCGATGCACAGCTTCGGCAGGCGTTCGACGTCGCCTGTCTGCTCTTGGACAACACAAACTCATCCCCGGTTCCCTACGACCCGGCCCACGGCGTCATGATCCGCAAGACGCTGCTGTACCTCCTCGTCTGCCATCTGGCGACGCTGGCCTTGTGGCCGATGGGGCAGGCCGGGCCAGTGGCCTCGGCGACGGAAGGGACTGTCAGCATCAGCTTCTCCGTGCCCCAGGACACCGGGAAAGCCTTTTACGCGCAGACGCCGTGCGGACAGACGTTTTGGCAGGCCATCCAGCCCTATGCCGTAGGCGGGCGCTACTATGCCGCCCGGTATTGGCATCCGTGGGGGTAATGGTGTCCGGAGAACTCGAAAAGCTGCTCAAGCGGTACATTACCCCCGATATCGTCGTGAAGGCCGGGGTGCTCGAAAATGCGACGCGGGGCGAAGGTGGTACTCCCGTCGCAGAGTATGCGGCGTACAACGAATACGGCGCAACAATCGAAATCCCTGAGCGGACGCAAACCTTGTACTTCAAGCGGAAGCGTGACGGCAGCGTCGGGAATCGGTTCGTGAAGAAGGGCAAAAGTGATTTTGCGCAGGATGCGTCGGTCAAAGCCCACACCGTCACCATCCCCTCCCGGCCTTTCCTGCGCTCAACGCTCGATGCCAAGGCAGACGCATGGTGCGATAACCTCGCGGAAGCGTTGGAAGCCGGACGGACGCCGAAAGAGGCGATGCGGCTTGTGGGACGCCGCATGGCAGACGACATTCAAGCAACGATCAAGAGCAATATGCCCCCGGACAACGCCGAATCCACCAAGCGCCGCAAGAACGCCAAGGGCGCGGGAAAGGGGACGCTCATCGATTCCGGAAGCCTGCTCAAGTCCATCGATTACGAGGTAGTCAAAAGATGAATCTCCATGAACTTGTGCGTCCGCTTATCAGCATCGTGAACCCTTTCCAGTCGGTCGTGATTCTCGTCTCCACAGGCTTCACCATAACCGCGCAGTATGAGCAGGTCCCGGCATGGGCCCCCGCCGTTGAAGTCATGGCGCAGCCTCAGCCTGTCGCCGACAAGACGCTGCAATTCCTCGTGCAGCAGCGCCAGAACACGATCTGGCACGACTTTTATCTTTCAGGGGACTGGTCGGCCCTTGATCGTCCGGCGGAGCAGGGCGGCGATCTTCTCTACTGGGATGGCGCCGAGTGGCAGGTAGATCAAGTTCTGGAGCGCTGGAATCCCACGGCAGGCTGGACGAAAATCCGGTGCGTGAAGCTCCGGGAAACCGCGCCGCCGGAAGTCGGGGCCACGGAACCGCCCAAAGGGGGAGACGATGAGTGACGGCATCCTCGTGCAGGCCCTCGGCGATTTTTGTAAGCGTTACCTCGGCGATTCCGCCGTTGTTGTACGCGGCTACGTCAACCGCGTGAGCAAGCCGAAGACGAAAAGCTACGTGCTCGTCACCCCGATGACCATGACGCGCCTCTCGACGAACCTGCACCAGACCGAGTGCGGCGGGGAGGCCATCGTGCAGCCGCAGCGCCGCCGTGTCCAGCTTGACGTCTACGGCCCGACCGCCGCCGACCGTGCCCAGACGCTCGCAACGCTCCTACGCGACGGCGTCGGGTGCCGCTTCCTCCGGACCTACGGGATCGCCCCCCTGTACGTCGAAGACCCGCAGGATATGACACAGGCGGAAGGGGACGAGCAGTACAACCCCCGCTTCATGCTCAACGTGCTGGTTCAGGCAAACCGCGTTGAACACGTTGAGATGGATACTTTTACCGACGCGGAACTTTCCGTGCATCCGCTGGCATAGCAAACACAGGAGGGCGCAATGAGCGTCAATGCCGACAAACTGGTTCAAATCATCCCCCGCATCATCGAGGGCGGCACGCCGGGCCTGACCTTCGCCGGGCTCATCCTTTCGCAGTCCGAGCTTTTGCCCGCAGGCCGGGTCGTGCAGTTCGCCAGCGCGCAGGCTGTGGCGAATTACTTTGGATCGCTTTCGGAAGAGGCAAGCATGGCTTCCATGTACTTTTCCGGCTACGTGAACACGACGAGCCTCCCGGACAAGATCTTCTTTGCCCGGTACAACGGCGAGGCCGTGGGCGCATGGCTGCGCGGCGCGAAGTATACGGGCAATATCGCCGTGTTGCAGGCCGTCACCAACGGCGCGATGGTCATTTCCATCGACAACACGCCGCACACGCTTTCCTCCGTGGATTTGTCCGCTGCGACCAGCTTTTCGCAGGTTGCGGAGGCGATCCAGACCGCGCTCACGACTGCGGGCGCGACCGGGGCGAAGGTGACATACTCCAGCCAGACCGGGGCGTTCCAGATCGATAGCCCGACGACCGGGGCAAGTTCCGCCGTGGCCTTTCCGACGCCGCCGGAAGCCGGGACCGACCTCGGCGCACTGCTTCTGCTCACCGAACAGTCCGGTGCCGTCCAGTCCGTAGGCATGGCTGGCCAGACGCTCCCCGACTGCATGACCAACGTGCTCCTGTACGCCCGCGATTGGGTGACGTTCTCCACGGTATGGGAGCCCGAGCTTGACGACAAGATCGCGCTCGCCCAGTGGTGCGCCGGATATGACACCCGTTTCGCCTATGTGATGTGGGATACCGACAACGCCGCGCAGGTCGCGGGCTCCACCGCCTCGGCGGGGTATCAGATTGCCAAGGTGCTCGAACTCGACGGGACGGTTCCCGTGTTCAACACGCCTGAACTCGCCGCGTGGGTCATGGGCACGGCGGCCTCCATCAACTTTGAAGAGACGAACGGACGGCTCACCTTCGCATTCAAGCAGGGCGAAGGGCTTGCCGTAACCTGCGACAACGACGAGAACTATGATGCGCTGATCGCCAATGGCTACAACTGCTATGCGGACTTCGCCACGGCCTCCAGCCAGTTCAAGTTTTTCCAGAATGGGCAGGTTTCCGGCAAATGGGGCTGGCTCGACACCTACCTTGACGCCATCGCCATCAAAAACGGCCTCCAGCTTAACCTCCTTGATCTGTTCAAGGCCGTAAAGTGCATCCCCTACAACGAGAGCGGCTACGGCATGATCCGCACGGCATGTCTCGACACCATCACGCGGTTTCTCGACTTCGGGGCTATCCGCACGGGCGTGACCCTCTCGAACACCCAAAAGGTGCAGCTCCTCGCGGAAATCGGGCTGGACGTTTCCCAGACGCTCGAAACGCAGGGCTGGTACATGCAGGTCAAGGACCCCGGCGCGACCGTACGCGGACAGCGCCAGTCCCCCGAATGTAAATTCTACTACATGGACGGCGGCAGCGTGCAGCAAATCGTCATGCCCGCCACGGCCATTCAGTGATGATGAGGTAAAACATGGCTGACAACTTCGGCAACATGACGATTACAGCGGCAAATTGCACGCTTTTCCTGACGGTTCCCGGGCTCTACGACAGCCCCGTGCAGATCGAGGGGTTCAGCACCGACGCAATGGTCAGCGTGGCCACGAATACCCCCGTCGTCGCGGAAAAGGGCGTTGACGGGCATACCTCCTTCGGGTGGGTGCCGACCAACAAGGAAGTCACAATCACTCTCGCGGCGGACAGTCCGAGCCGCCAGATCATGGAAGACTGGGCGACGTATCAGGAAACCGCCCGGGAAGTGATGCTCTGCAATGCCGAGTTCGCCATGCCGAGCATCAACCGGAAGATCACCGGGAAACGGGGCGGCCTCACCTCCGTACAGTCCAGCCCCAACGCCGCTCAGACCTTGCAGGCGAGCGCCTTCGTCATCACCTTTGACCAGTGGACCGCGAGTCCGCTTTAAACCGTGGAGGCCGTCATGCTCAACGAAAAGCTCATTGCCATCGACAAGGGCCGCGACGCCGGGAAGACCTTCAAGGTCAAGGAAATGCCCGTCACCAAGCTGGAAAAATGGGCCGCCCGTGCGCTGCTCGCCGTCTTCGGTTCCGAGATGCCCGCCGACATCCGAACGCTTTCAGCGTCATCGAACACCGCCGCGCTGCTTTCCGCCGGGCTCCGGGGGCTCTCAGGACTCCGGTGGGAACAGGCCGAACCGCTCTATGACGAGCTTCTCGGGCAGATCTATCGCGTCCCGAACCCCCACAAGCCCGATGATGCCATCAGGCTTACTCCGCAAAACCTCGACGCCCATGTCGAGGACGTGGGCACGATCTATCGTTTGCGTTGGGAGGCCATCGCCGTCTGTCTGGATTTTTTGCATGGCGGCGAGGGCTTGACCTCCCGCCTGTCGCAGATCCTCAACCCTTCGGGCTCCGGGACTACGCAAACCTCCCCGGATGCGTCGGCATCCCGGTAAGCCGGAACCTCGCGACGCTGCACGAGATGCAGACCGTGTACGGCCTGTCCGATGCCTACGAGCTGATGGAAATCATCGCCGTGGACGGACATAATCAACGCCTCTGGAGCAAATTACATGAACGCAGGTGAACTCGTCGTCAGCCTCTTGCTGAAAGCAGGGGATTTTAAAGCGCAGGTGCAGGCCGCACAGGAGCGGCTGGACGGCGTGCAGGCCGCAGCCGTTGACGCGGGGCGCGCGACATATGACGCAGGCGTCAAGGGGGCCCAAGGTCTTGGCCAGTCTGCCGATGTCGCCTCTTCGTTGCAAGCCGCCTTCGAGGAAGCCGTGCAAAAAGGCCGCGAAATCAGCGAGGTGACGAAAGAGTATCAGCGGATGCGCGAGGAGCTTATTCGCACCGGAGCGGCAAAAGAACGTCTTGAGGCCCTTGATGATGCAGCGAAAAAACTGGGCGTTTCGCTGGAAGACGCGGCGGACAAAGGCGCGTTTGGCTTTGAACGGCTCAAGAGCGTGGCAGCGCAGGCCCTCGCCGTCATCGGCGGCGTCTCCATCCTGAAAAGCTCCATAGCGCAGTATTACGAGCAGGCTCAGGCTATCGAGAAGACTTCGGACGCGCTCGGCATGAGCATTGAAGACTGGCAGGCATGGCAACGGACGGCAGCCGCCGCCGGGGTTGACGCCGAGGAACTTTCGACTCGGTTTATGGATCTGGGCGACTGGATGCAGGATCTCATTTTGCACGACTCCGGGCCGCTTAAGGACGCGACCAAAGACCTGGGGGTGAGCTTCACGGATGCGAAAGGGAAGGCCGTTTCCTTTGAAGAAGGGCTTCTTCGGCTTTCCGACGCCACGTCAAAAATCGACCGCCAGAAGGCGACCTCGATCCTCACGCAGATCGGCTTCGACGAAAAAACTATCCCGCTCATCCTCAAGGGCCGCAAAGGGATTGAGGAGCTTCTGAAAGTCCAGAAGGCTCAAGCCATCTACAGCAAGCAGGACATCGAAAACGCGAAGAAGCAACGGGAGGCGCAGCAGCGGCTCAATGACGCATGGGAGGCCATCTCAGCCCTTTTCGCCAGCACCGTCTCCCCTGCGATCACGTTTTTGACGAACCTGCTCGGCGATCTCCTCGGGTGGGTGAAAGAAAACAAGCAGTTCGTGATCGTCTTCTTTACGGCGTTAGCCGGGGTCATTACGACGCTCATGCTCCCGGCGTTGAGCGCGATGGCGACGGCGGCATGGGCTGCGATTGCGCCGTTTACGCCGTTGATTGCAATCGTAGGTGCGGTTGCGCTGGTTATCGATGATCTCATCACTTACATCCAAGGCGGTGAGTCCGCTTTTGGAGATTTTTGGAAGATGTTCGGTACTGGCGACGAAATCGGGGCTCGGTTCAAGGCTCTATGGGAAGGGATCAAAAGCATTCTTGAAAGCGTCGGCGCCGCGCTGAAAGCCGTTGCGAAATTCTTCATCCTTATCTTTTCGTTGACTGGACAGGGTGTCGTCAAGGCAGTCGAAGGAATCTGGAAAGGTGTCACCAAGCTTTATGATGTACTTAGATCGATGTTGGATTGGGTAGCAAAAAAACTCTACAACCTGCTTCCAGATTGGATCAAAAAATGGCTCGGCGGTGATGAATCTTCGCGCCCGGAAGAAGAAAAGACAGAAGCCAAGCCCGGCGGCGTCGCCGATTCGATGCGGGTTGATGATGTCCGCCCGTCTATTCTGCCGCCGCAGGTACGCGCCGGGGATGCGCGTCCGGGAAGCGTGAGCAACGTCAACAATTCGCGTCAGATGACGTCAACCACCAATGTGGGTGAGGTCAAGGTCTACACGCAGGCTACGGATGCGGAAGGGATGGCCCAAGGAGTGGTTCCGGCACTTCGTAATCAAACCGCGCAAGCAGATAGCGCATTCGGGTACTGACATGGCATTCGGCGCGCTCCCGCCGGGACAGCCCGGCAACTGGTCGATTTTCGATAAAGACGGCGCCAAGGCCCTCGACTTCGACACGTTCTTTTCCTGCTCGATCAAGGCCGAGAACAAAATCAGCTCCAACCCCGTCGAGAAAGGGAGTTTCGCGGATTACAACAAGGTCGCTTCTCCCACGGCGGTGTCGGTCGTGCTGGGCCGCACGGGGAAGAGCGACGAGCTTGCGGCATTTCTGACGTCGCTGGACAAGCTGGCGGACAGCACCGACCTCGTGAGCATCGTCACCCCGGAAAAGACGTTTCTCGACTACAACCTTGTCTCCTACGATTACGACCGCAAAGCTGAAAACGGTGTGGACAGGCTGCTTGTGGGGCTCATGCTGCAAGAGATCCGGCAGGTCGAGCCGCGGTACAGCAACGAAACGATAAAGCCAATCAGCAAGGCGCAGGCAAAGAATCCGACCGACGCAAGCACGACCCCGGCAGGGAAACAGCAAGCACAGAAAGTGGGGCCCAGCACTGCCGCGAGGATAAAAAAGGGTGCGCAAAACTGGCTTCGCGGAGGTTCGGAATGATGACCGTACCGCTCCGACAGGAGCCGAACCAGAGCCTCCAGATTGTGCTTGGGGAACAGAACTGCACCCTCCGGTTTATCTCCCGAGGCGTGAACCTGTACTGCGACCTTGCCATTGACCAGACGGTCATCTGGTCGGGGTTCATCTGCCGCAACCTCGTCGGCTTGAAGCTGTACGACTATCTCGCCTTCCGGGGGCAGCTCTACTTTGTCGATATGCAGGGCGAAGAAGATCCGTACTGGGCGGGCCTCGGCGACCGATTCCAGCTCGTTTATACCGAAGAAGGGGAAACGCTGTGAACACGAGCTTCACCAAAAAGTTGCTTGAAGCGCACATTACGCTCGCCGAGGGCGGCTTCAACACGGCTACCGGGCAAGGTGCGAACACCAAGATCATCCGGCTCGGCATGGATGTGGACATCCAGAAGCCGGGCGGCAAAGAGAAGAACAAGGCCAAGGTCAAGATTTTCAATATGCCCTTGGCGGATATGGAAACGCTGACGACGCTGGCGTTCAAGCCGTTGCAGGCGTCGAAAAACCGCATTGCCGTGTACGCGGGCGATGAAGAGCACGGGATGTCGCTGGCATTCTCCGGCGATATCGTGAGCGCCGTCCCGAACTTCAATTCAGCCCCTGATCCCTCTTTCGATATTGAGTGCATCACGGGATACGTCGCCAGCATTACGCCCGTGCCACCGTTGACGGCGCAGGGTTCGCAGGACGTATCCACGCTCATGCAGGGGTTGGCAAAGCAAATGGGGCTCGCTTTCGTCAACAGGGGCGTGTCCGTTTCCCTTCGCAATGTCGCCCTCGTCGGGGGACCGATGGAGCAGGCGCAGCGGCTTGCCCACGATGCCCGCATCGATCTTATCGTCGATGATGGTGAGATGGTCATCTCCCCACCCGCAACGCTCCGCAGCGATGACGGCGGCTCGACGCCCGTCTGGTCCGCGAAAAGCGGGATGATTGGCTATCCGAGCTTCGATAACGAAGGCGTGACGGTGAAAGGCATCTACGAGCCGAAGCTCCAGCTTGGCGGCCCGGTGCGCATTGAGAGCATCGTCCCCCGCGCGTCCGGCCTCTGGCAGATCGTAAGCCTGAGCCATAAGCTGCAAGCCGGATACCCCGGCGCAACGCAGTGGGTGAGTCAGGTCAAGGCAAGCTATCCCGGCGCGAAGCCGAAGAAGGACAAGAAATAATGCAGGGACAACGCGGCCTCTCGACAAATTCCAGCGAGTACAACGCGCAGGACTTCATGATCAGCCAGATGCTCGGGCGCATCGCCACGGCTGAACCCGTGCGTGTGGTCGCCGTCTCCGGCTCGGGCGTCTCCCCGGTGGGCTTCGTCGACGTGCAGCCTCTCGTCAACCTCGTGACGGGCGAACAGAAGGCGCAGGAGCAGAGCGTGCTCTTCAAGCTCCCGTACTTGCGTATCCAGGGCGGGAAAAACGCCCTCGTCATCGACCCGCAGCCGGGCGACATCGGCCTCGCCGTCTACGCCATGCGCGACACGGAATCACTCAAAGAGAGCCGGGGAGCGGACGGGACCGTCAATCCTGGGTCAGCCCGTGCCATGAGCAAAGGCGACGGCTTCTATCTCGGAGGTTTCTTGAACGCCGCGCCTGAACGCTATGTGCTGGTCGACGACGAGGGCGTCACCATCGAAGGAGTGGCCAAACTGACGATGCACGGGGAAACTTCCGTCCTGACGGCGGAAAATGGACTCACCATCAACGCCGACGTGCGCATCAACGGCTCTCTAACATGGACGGGCACGGCGCAGGGCGACGGCGGTCCGGCCCGGTTCTCCGGCGGCCTCACGAACGCGGGAGGGACGGTTGAGAGCAACGGTAAGGTCTTGGAAACCCATGTTCATACCGGGGTCGAGCCCGGTTCCGGCATATCCGGACAACCACAGTAACGGGGGGTGTTATGCCTGATTTTCAGTACCAGCCGCCTACAGGACCGCTGTCCGGCAGCGAATTCGAGCGACAAACCACACGGTTCTTTTGGCAAGTGCAGGGAGCCGCAGACGCAGCACAGTCTACCGCAATAGCTGCACAGATCACTGCAAACGAGGCGATCGAGCGAGCTCAAGCCTCAAACCTTGTCGACGGAAAGACCACGCAGGCCGACGCGGGCGGCGTGATCACCGTGAAGGACGTGGCGATTGAGGGAGACATTGAGGATCTTGCGAGTGCGCGGGGGATATTCGATACGCTGACCAAGGGTTCCGTTGATTGTAATACGCTTACTGAGCAAGGCGTTTATGCCATTCATTATAAGGGAACCGTAAACGGGCCGGGATTTCCAGCTAAACTGATTGTCTTCAACGGAAAAAATGGCAAAAATACCAATCAGATGGCCTTAGGTGTAGGTGCAGTAACTTCTGGTTCTGTTTGTGTTGCATACAGATCAAAAAATAGTGAAGACATCTGGTCTCCGTGGTCTGAGGGGATTTTAAGCGGGCGCATCGGCGATGGTCTCCGCTTCTCTGGCGGCAGGCTCTCCGTCCCCGAATACGATGGCGCGACGGCATCGACCGCCGGAACGTCTGGCCTCGTACCGCCCGCAGCCGCCGGGCAAGCCACCTACGTGCTCTGTGGCGATGGAGAGTGGCGGGACATAGCGACGCTTGTCGCCGCTGCGCAGGCTCGGCTTGCTGAATCTGTAAAAGCGGAAGAAGGGGCTTTATGAATTTCCGAGCGGTTCTGAATATCCGCGCGCTGTCTAATATTCGTGATGAAGTGCAAGCAACTGCCGAAGTGGTAGATTCGGGGCTCCTATCATTACGTCTTGATGGACAGTGGGATTTGACGCTCTCCGTAGGGGGCAATCTTGCTTCGGCAGGGGGGACTATGCGCATCGTGCAGGATGTCGCATCGTATGTACGCACATTCCAAGGAGAACTGTACTACGTGCAGCAAGACGGAATCCCGTACTTCATGCGTGAGCTGGGGTCCCTCCCTCCCGCCGAGCTCGTGCGTGCGCGCTCGAATGCCCGTGCGCTTGAAGTCCCCGGCGTAGCGCAGGCCAACACGCAGCTTTCTCGGCTTGAACGCCGCGTTTTGACCGGAACAATCCGCATCACTACGGAAACGGGGGAAACCGCAGATGTCGCAGTCTAGCATCGATTTTACCGAAAACGGCCCGGTCGTACCCGATACCGCAACCGTCCGGGATGCTGTCGAAACTGATTGGCAGGCGGCATTCGACAATCGGCTGAACCCGGATCCTGCTACGCCGCAGGGGCAGCTCATCACATCCGAAACGGCCATCGTGCAGGACAAGAACAGCCAGCTTTTGTTCCTCGCGAATATGTTCAACCCCGAGACTGCGGAGGGTATCTATCAAGACGCGCTCGCCAAGATTTACTTTCTGACCCGGCAGCCCGCACGCTCGACGGTCGTCCCCTGTACTTGTACGGGGCTTCCCGGCACCGTCATCCCCGGCATCGGCAGCGACGCCCCGGCGCTTGCAAAAGATGCGGACGGGAACATCTTGGTCTGTCAGACAAGCGGCACGATACCTCAATCCGGAAGCATTGTTTTGGAGTTTGCCTGTCAGGTTCCGGGCCCCATCGAAATCCGGCAGGGAACCGTGACTACGATTGTACGTACCATCCCCGGGTGGGATACGATCACAAACGCCGATGGGATCACTGGACAAAACGTCGAGAGCCGGACCGCGTTCGAGTCCCGGCGCTACGCCAGCGTCGCGAAGAACGCCAGGAGCGTCGCCGCCGCCGTCTATGCCAACGTCGGCGATCTGGATGGCGTGCTTGATGTCTGTGTGCGCGAGAACAAAACCAGCGCGCCGCTTGAAGTGCAGGGCGTTACGCTCAAGCCGCACTCAATCTATGTGGCGGTCGTCGGCAGCGCGACGGATAGTGATATTGCTGAGGCCATTTACGCCCGTTGTTCAGCCGGATGTGATTACAACGGCAACACCAGCGTCACTGTGACCGATCCGGTAACCGGAGCGGTCGAGACGGTACTCTTTGAGCGCCCGGAATCGCTCCCGGTGGGCATTCAGGTGGCTATCCGCAAAAATGCCTCAATGCCGAGCAACGTCGAAGAACTCATTAAAGCTGCCGTTGTCGCCGAATTCTACGGAGAAACCGCCGACGCCTGCGGAAATACGGGTCAGCGCGTTCATATCGGGGATACCGTGTATGCAAGCCGCTTTTATTCAGCCGTGCTCGGAACGGGTGTCACCGACTTGGTGAGTATCGAAATCGCGGCGCCCGTCGGCGAAGGCTCCCCACCAACATGGGGCGACTACATCACCATCAATATAGATGAAGCCCCCACGCTCGTCTCCGATAACGTCACTGTAACTATCATCGAAACGAGGTCGGGCCGTGGATAACTGGCGCGAAACGATACTTTCGCAGTACGACAACTCTGAACGGCTGCTGGCGCTCATCGAATCGATGAATGCCGTCATTGAGCCCACGGCGGATATTGCGGCGTTCTATGAGTCCGTCTTTGACCCAGAAACGGCATTCGGATGGGGGCTTGACGTGTGGGGACGCATCGTCGCCATTCCGCGTACGCTTGAAGTAGAGGCGACGGACATCAAGCCGTTCGGTTTCTCCGGTTCAAACCTCAGCAACTTTGGGCACGGTCCTTTTGCATATGAGAGCAAATCGAACACGTTCATACTTCAAGATAACGCATATCATCTTTTGATCTGGATGAAAGCAGCTTCGAACATCACCGACGGCAGCCTCCTAGATTTGAACAAGATCGTTCATTGGCTTTTCTCGGATCGCGGTCATATTGCCGTCGTGCATGTCGGAACGATGAAAATACGCTACGTTATCGGCTTCAAGCTCCAGCCATACGAGCGTGCGCTTCTCCTGCGCGATGACGTTCCCCCAAAGCCTGCGGGCGTCGGCTATGACGTCTATCAAGTCATCCCGAAACATACCTTCGGTTTCGCCGGATCCGGCGGTCAGAATTTCAACAACGGCGTTTTTCAGCCGTATGGAGGCCCTGTAGATGCCTATTCCCTCGACTCCTAGCATCATGCCCAACGTCTTGGGATATGCAGCGGATACCGTGCAGATCCCTGAGACGACCCCGACAGGTCAAGGTATTCCTTCTTTCCGGGATCTCTTTCCGTTCATCACGCAGGTCGACCCGGACGCGGGCGGCGTCATGGTTGAAAGAGCGTGGATGAACGCGCTTTTCAACTTGCTTGGTCAACACGCCTTTTTCCAACAATCCGGATGCGTCTACCCGTGGCAAGCTACGCTGAACTATATCGCGGGCTCTCATGTCAAAGGAAGTGATGATGTCGAGTACATCGCGTTGCAACCTTCCGGGCCAGATGTATCGGGAACTGGAGCAAAAGACCCTGCACAGCAAGCAAACCGCGCGTACTGGGTTTCGCTTGCATCTTTTGTCTCCGGCGACTTTGTTCCAGATTCGCGGCGGGTCATCGCCGGAACGGGGCTCACTGGCGGCGGGCCGCTCTCCGCTGACGTGACTCTCGCGGCGAAGCTGACCGACAGCGTGAGCTCGACAGATTCGACGACGGCTGCATCGGCAACTGCTGTCAAGACTGCATACGATGCCGCACAGTCCAAATTGCCCCTGTCCGGCGGGACGGTGACCGGCAATCTTTCGATCAAGAATATGCTTGATACCATCGGGACTGCGCCAGCTACGGAGCAAGAACTTGGGCTGTACAATCTCGATAAAAATGGCAATGTCATGGGAGGCCATGATTTTGTACATAGTACGGGGAACCTTAAAGTTTCTCAGATGTATGCTCGAAACAGTAACGGGTTGATCTCTTCGCTTGGCGTTTACGTCTCAGAAGACGGAATGCGGTATACGTTGTCGTCACACGATTTAGTCTTGACGAGCGATGTCAGAATTAGTCGGTTATTTGCTGATAATGTTAGACTGATAGTCTTTTCCGGAAATATCTCCAATGCGGGCTATGCTATGCGTTACTCTCCGGACACCGGAGAACTCTATCTTGACGGTAGGGCGGTTCACGGAAAGGCAGATACTGCTGGGAACGCTGATACTGCAACCTATGCAAACAGCGCAGGGTCAGCTCTAATAGCCGCTCCAGCCGTGCAATGGGTCGTCAATCTCTCGGGTCCGCAAATCACCGTGCCGCTCGGTGGTACATATAATGTCGTGTGTATCTGCTTCAACGACAGTGGCGGCAAAGGCGCTGTGAAGCACTACCCCAATATTGCCGGGGGCACAGTAATCCCGAACGCACCCACAGACTACATGGTCGCCGGGCTTTGTGCTCGTGTTGCACAAAAAGAGGTTAAAATGATTGATTTTTCGCAAATCATCCACCGCACTTTTGACGATTCCTACGTCATCATGAAAAACGGAAAGCCATATCACGTCTATCCCTATGCCGCCGAGTTCGCGGAAGAATGGGACGCCGTGTTCGCCTACGCCGAGGCGCATCCCGAATGCGTGACTGAGGAACAGCCGTATACGCCGCCCGTACCGACAACCGAAGAACTCGCGGTTCGCGTACGCGCCGAGCGCAACAAACGGCTTGCTCTCACAGATCATTTTGTCATGCCGGACTATCCGATCTCACAAGACAAGCTTGAAGAGATCAAGGTCTATCGGCAAGCGTTGCGCGATCTGCCCGAACAACTGGGCTTTCCGTGGGGCGGTCCGGATGATCCGGCCTGTCCGTGGCCCGTGGAACCATAGCCGTTGCAAAAATCGTAGGCATGGCTAGACTCTTTAGAAACAAGGAGGAAGGTCATGCCGCTACCTATGCCAGAGGAAGAGGAAAACTTGCGGTGCCCGCACGGTGAACGTGTTCAAGCCCTAATGCTGTGTTCACTCGACTGTGCCGTGTCGGGGGCTCATCCCGACAGGAAAGCGAAAGCTGATGGTCGGTTCATCATCACGCCGTGGTGGTGCCTGAACAAATGCAGGTGGCTGCCTGAGCACCGGGATGAGATCCGATTCGTGGCGAAAAAGCCGGATTGAAGACACAAAAAATCCCCCTCCCGGCGCGAACCGAGAGGGGGTTTTTCGCATTCACACAGCATACCGATGCTCGCTTTTTTGAGGCGTTGGGAAGACGCTTTTTGCCGTCTGCACCAAGCTGTTTGGTGCAGGATGTTCGTTACATATTAAAATAATTAGATAGTATCGCTTCCTTAAAAGAAGCAAGGGAATGGCCCTGATGCCGTTCCTGCCGCCATGTCGGGCGTGATGATGCGGCGCTTGTTCCATGATTCTTTTGACACCGAAAAACTCTGAAGAGCACCCCGCGTTGCCACTGCCTTTTTTTTGAGGTATGGTCATGGCAAATGTCCTTGGCTGTTCTGTGGGGAGTGGCTCTGTTCGGAAGCCGGGGAAACGAACGTTCTCATGGGTGGATGAGGAAATCATGAAAGTGCGCAATCCCTTTGCTGGTCTGTTGGCCCTGTTTTTTGTGGTCGCGTGGTGCCTGAGCGGCTCCGTAGCGTTCGCCAAGCCCCTTGTGCCTCTTCGCACGGCATGGCTCGGCGAGCATGAAACGTTTTTGGTCTGGTACGCCAGAGAAAAGGGATGGGACAAGGCTGAAGGGCTGGATCTCGAATTGCTGCCCTTTGAATCCGGTAAAAACGTCATTGACGAAATGCAGTCGTCCAATTGGGCCATTGCCGGCGTTGGCGCCATGCCCGCGCTGACCGCTTCGTTGAGCAGCCGCCTGTACATCGTCGGCATCGGCAACGACGAATCCGCTTCCAACGCTATTTTCACGCGTGCCGACAGCCCCATCCTCAAAATGAAGGGTTTTAACCCCAACTGCCCGGAAGTGTACGGCAATCCCGGATCCGTGCGCGGGAAGACCTTCATCGTCCCCAAGGGCACGTCCGCTCACTACATGTTGAGCCGCTGGCTGCACGTCCTTGGCCTGAACGAGCGTGACGTCAACATCGTCGACATGCAGCCGTCCGAAGCCATGAAGGCGTTTGCCGACGGCCAGGGCGACGCCATCGCGCTGTGGGCCCCCCAGACCTTTGAAGCCGAAAAGCTCGGCCTGAAGACCGTCGCGCACTCCAGCGACTGCAATGCCCGCCAGCCCATCCTGCTCGTCGCCAATATGGATTATGCCAACAAGCACAAGGGCGACATCGTGGCCTTCCTCCGCGTGTATCTCCGCAGCGTGGACATGATGAAGAAGACCCCCGCCGAGGACCTTGCCGACGACTACATGCGTTTCTACAATGCGTGGACCGGCAAGACCATGACCCGTGAGGAAGCCATCCGCGACATCAAGGATCACCCGGTATACGCTCTCGACCAGCAGCTTGATATGTTCAAGCAGAGCTATGGGACCAGCGAACTGCGTGAATGGCTGCACGATATCGTTTCCTTCCAGAACGAGACCGGCGAACTGGATCGGCGTGACTTGGCCCGCCTTGAGCGCCTCCATTACGTCACCGACATTTATCTGAAGGCTGTGAAGGCACCCGCCAAAAAGTAGTTTTTCGCACCGAAAAATGTTTTTGAAGGTGGTTCCGGGATGTTGCGTTCCGGAACCACTCTTGTTTGAGAAAGAGGAGGCGATTTTTGTGAAGTTCTGTTTGACTTTTTCCGTTTGTTTGAGAAAAATCGCCTTCCGTCTTGTTTCTTCCCGGAAAAACGCAGGCTGCCCGTGTTCTTTTCGCGCGGCCCGTTTTTGTGTGTCCGTTTAACCGGAGCGGCCCCGTGGCCGTTCCGGTTTCATCTGTGTGCCATACGGGTAACAGGTCGGTATCAAAGTATGTTTTTGAAAAATGAAGGGATCTTGAGCTTTTTCAAGCCGTGTAGGAATACGGTTGTGGAAAAGTTTTTCACAAGCCAGTGTATAACAAGGGCCCCTCATATGAAAACCCTTGTCTCCCAAGGGTAAAGAAAACATCGGAGAAGTGGCGGTATTGCAAAAAGGCCTGTCATTACGGGTAACTTTTTTATCCTCCTTTGTGGGAAGCCTTTTGCGCCCCGACGGGCAGAAACTCCGCGAATCTGCTTTGTCACAGGACAAGTCAAACGCTAGAAGAATCGGATATGAAAACTCAGTGGCTCAAAATCTGTGAAGATCTGCAAAACAGGCTCAATCCCGGCACCTACAAGGTTTGGGTTGCGCCTCTCACCGCCGACCTTGAAGGGGAGGGGAAGATCCGTCTGTCCGCCCCCAATGGATTTGTGGCGACGTGGGTACGCGATCGCCTGCTGAACGACATTTCCGATGCGGCTTCCGCCATTTTCGGGCGGACGATGGAGATCAGCGTGGTTGCGGGCAATCCTCCCGCCAAGCCGAGCCGTTCCGTTCCGGGGCGTCCTGCCGTCTCCGTTGAGGGTGAGCCCGCTCCGGCCCGTCGTCCCCGTACGGCTCCCGCGCCCCGTCCGGTGGCCGCTCCGTCCCTGCTTTCTTCCGCTGCCGAGCAGCTTTCCCTGCCCATCACCATGCCCGTGAACCAGTCCGTCCCGCACAACTGGCGCTACGCGTTCGACAGCTTTGTGGTCGGCCCCACCAATGACATGGCCTATGCCGCGGCGCGCAACATGGCGCGTTCCGGTGCCGCCGTGGATACCTTGTTCCTCAGCTCCGGGCCGGGGCTCGGCAAGACGCACCTCACGCAGGCCGTGGGGCAGGCTCTGTGCGAGGCCAGCAACCGCTCCAATCCCAAGGTCGAATATCTGACCGCCGAAGAGTTTTCGAGCTGTTTCGTGCAGGCCCTCCAGTCGAGGACCGTGGATCGCTTCAAGGGGCGTTTCCGCGATGTGGATTTGCTGCTCCTTGAGGACGTGCACTTCCTCCAGGGCAAGGAAAAGATGCAGGATGAGGTGCTTTCCACCATCAAGTCCCTGCAGGAAAAGGGGAGCCGCGTCGTCCTGACGAGTTCCTTTGCGCCCTGCGAGCTGCGGAACGTGGACAACAGCCTCGTGTCGCGTTTCTGTTCGGGGTTCCTCGCCGGTATTGAAAAGCCCGACGCCAGCACGCGCCGCCGCATCCTTCAGGAGAAGGCCCGCCAGAACAACGCGCTGTTGTCCGATACGGTGGTGGATGTGCTGACCGAGCGCCTCACCGGGGATATCCGGCAGTTGGAAAGCTGCGTGCATAACCTGCTGCTCAAGGCCAAGCTGCTTGGCTGTACCATTTCCGTGGAAATGGCGCAGGAAATTCTGGCGCAGTACAGCCTTGACGATCCTTTTGTGGATGTGGATTCCATTATCCGTAAGGTGTGCGAAGGTTTTGGGCTCTCGCCCGAGCAGTTGGCCTCCCGCAGCCGCAAGCAGAATCTGGTGGTGGCCCGCAACACGATTTTCTATCTCGCCCGCAAGCACACCGAGTTGTCCTTGCAGGACATCGGCGACAAATTTTCCCGCCGGCATTCCACGGTGCTCAAGGGCATCGCTTCGGTTGAGCGCGAGCTGCGCCGCGAGTCGCCCCTTGGGCGTCAGATTGCCGGCACGCTGGCTTTGCTGGAGCGGCGTTAGGTTTCCTCCCGCCCTTTCCAAAGGGTTTTGACTTTATCGAATCCCTCATTGAGGGGGGCGGGTTCCGTGAATGTTTTTTTGAAAAGACAAGGGCATCCCGTTGGATGCCCTTTTGCGTTACGGCGTTAGTCGATTAAGGGAGCGAAACGACCGAAACATGCAACCACTCGCTTGCGGGTAGCTGCTGATTGGAAAACGGAGGAACTCCCTTCAGCCTTGCCTCCCCATTTTGTAAAAAAGCCTTGGGAAGGAGAGAAGAGGGGGGAGGAAAACCCTTCTCCAGGAGGCTTTCCTCTCCCCTCTCCCGATTTTCCTCTTTCTTTTTTCACTCCACAGGCGGATTCCAGCCGCTGTCTCCGCCCGCGCCGGTGGTGGTAATGAAGCGGACTGCGGAGACCCTGCCATCCGGGGCGACGCGGGCCATGATGCGGAAGGTCGTGGGCTTGCCGTGCCGCCGTACCTGAATATCGTCAACCCAGCCGATGGTCGAGCCGAAGCGCAGATCGCTGAATACGTATTCTGTATATCCCTCAAGGGGCCCCTCCAGCGGAATTTCAGCCTCAAGGGCAGGGTAGAGGGCAAAGCGCTCGTACGCGCGGAACATGCGGTCCTTTGCGGCAAGCTCGGCCCAGAGCGGCTGCGGCGGCTTGGCGTAGGCAATGAACGTCTGAGGCTCCTCCGTGAATACCGTATAGCCCGCCACATCCCAGACGCTCCCGCGATCCAGAATGAGCTTCCAGTGGAAAGGCGTGAAGGCGTCGGGTACGAGGTGCACGGCGCGCACATCATCCCAGAGGCCCTTTCCACGCTGCCCGGGAGCCAAATCCTCACTGAGAAGCTCTTGGGTGAAAACGTCGGGCGTGTAATGGCTGTCCTTGAGATGCGCTTCAAGGCCCACCCGTGTGGCCAGCGAGCCGAGCGGATAGAGGATGGTCCAGAGCAGCAGGCCTATCATGACGGCGCGCCGCTTCCGCCAGAATATGAGCCCAAGGGCCAACGGCAGGAGAAGCAACGGATCTACGATAAACAGCGCATTCAAACGTACCCTGTAGTCGCTGAACGGCAGAAAGACCTGCGTGCCGTACGAATTCATGCAGTCCAAAAAAATGTGATGCAGAATGAGCAGGTAGGCCGTGAGCCATGCCAGCGGCAGCGGCCAGCCGAATGGCGGAGAGTCGTCGGGGACTTTGGGGACGCGCCAGCGGTTCATCAGCCAGGGGATGAGGGCAAGGAGCAAAGCGAGCCCCAAACCGCCGACGAACGAATGGGTGATCCCCCGGTGGTATTCAATGTATTGCAGCGGGGTGCGGGTAAAGAAGACATCCATATCGGGAGAAGCCGCTACCAGCGCCGCCCATGCCGGAAGCCACCAGCGGCGTTTTCCCGGCAGGGCGTAGCCAATGACGGCTCCGCTCAAGGCATGTGTGATCGGTTCCATAGCGTTCCTTATCTTGCAAAAAAGAAGGGGAAGGGCTTTTTCCGTGAAAAGCCCTTCCCCGGTGTCTCGCCAAATGGTGCGGCGTATCACAGCGTTTTATGCCGAGCGCACGTGCCGCATCTAACAGGAAAATAGGCTCGGATTGCCCTTGCGCAAGCCGCTACCCCCAGAGAGCTGGCCAGCGTCAAAAGCGACTAAGGGAGTACGGGGGGATGCGTTGTGGGAATACGGTTTTTCTAGAAAATAAGAGCCATTGCGGACATCAATGCTGCGAAAAGGCAACGCTGCCCTGACCAAGCAGGTCGTGCATGTGGACCATGCCGAGCAGGCGGCGCTCTTTGTCGGCGATGGGCAATACCGTGATCGCTTTGCTTTCCATGAGTTCAAGAAGCGTGGCGACCGTATCGCTTTGGGTCCCGCAGCGGGGAGAAGGCGTCATGACGGTGCTGACCGGGGCCTCGGGATTGAGCGTCCCACGGCAGACGGCCCGCCTGACGTCGCCGTCGGTCAGGATGCCGCTGATCCTGTGTTCGTTATCGAGCAGAAGCACGGCTCCAAGCTTGCCTTGATCCAGTTGGCGCAGGGCTTCCGACAAGAGGCTTGTTTCGGAAAGCTGAGGAAGGCCCTCGGTCCGCATGACTTCGCTGACGTTGAGCTTCAGGCGTTGCCCCAGGCTGCCTCCGGGATGGTAGCGCAGGAAATCTTTTTCTGTAAATGATTTTAGCTGCATCAGACAAACGGCCAGCGCATCGCCGAGGGCGAGGACCGCAGTGGTCGAGGCTGTGGGGGCAAGCCCGTGCGGGCAGGCTTCACGGGGGACGCCCGAATGCAGCGTCACGTCGGCAAGACGCCCAAGGGTGGAGTCCTCCCGCCCCGTCATGGCGATCAGGCTGGTGCCGAGCGATTTCAGCGCGGGCAGGATGGCGTTCAGCTCCGCCGTTTCACCGGAATTGGAGATGGCAATGATGACGTCGTCTTTGCGGAGGCTCCCCAGATCTCCGTGGGCTCCTTCCACGGGATGGAGAAAGAAGGCCGGGGTACCGGTCGAGGAAAAGGTGGCGGCAAGCTTGCGGCCGACCAAGCCGGATTTGCCGATGCCGGTCACGACCACACGCCCGGTGCACGCCGCCAGAAGCCCCAGCGCAAGGACGAGGGGGGCTTTTTCCGGCGTCCGGGCGTTGAGCCGGTCCCGCACGGCGGCGAGCCCGGCGATTTCGGTATTCAGAACGTCCTGCGCGAGCTTGATGAGCGCGGCGGGTCCGGTATGGGAACGTACGGATTGTATCATGGGAAAACGTCCTTGAAGCGGCATGGCGTGCCGCCGTTACAAGAGAAAAAGAGGGCGAACAGGAAGCATAGAAAAAGAATGGCCCGCAGGCAAGCTGGCGGGGGGCGGCCATCTCTCATGCGGAGAACAATATTTCTCAGCCTGTTGACGATATATGTCGGTTCACGTACTCACGAAAGAGGCTGTTCCGTCCGTTTTTCCCCTCCTCGCATCCTTCTTTTACGATATGGAAGCCTTTCACAATATTGCAAGGCGAAGCCCGTTCGGGTATCCACCTCTCTCTACCATTTCATTTGGGAGTCCCCTATTATGGATATTAAGGAAGTCCGCGCCAACGCCAAAGAGCGCATGAAGGGTTTTTGCCGTGTTTGTCCCGTGTGCGATGGGCGCGCCTGCGCAGGCGAAACGCCCGGTATGGGCGGCATCGGAACCGGGAGCGCGTTCAAGAACAATGTGGCCGCGCTTGCCGGCGTCCGTCTGAACATGCGTCTGATTCATGAGGTCAAGAAGCCCGTCACGGAAACGGAGGTGCTCGGATTCAGGTTGCGCCTGCCCGTGCTGGCCGCTCCCATAGGGGGGACCTCCTTCAATATGGGCGGGGCCCTTTCCGAGGCGGAATATGCGCGGGCCATCGTATCCGGCTGCCGCGAAGCGGGCATTGTCGGCTGCGTCGGCGACGGCGCGCCGGATGAACTGCACGAAGCGGGGAATGCCGCCATCACCGCCGAAGGCGGCTGGGGGATTCCGTTCATCAAGCCGTGGGAAGGCGAGGAACTGGAGCGCAAGATGTGCAGGGCCGCAGCCACCGGAACCCGTGTGCTCGGTATGGACATCGACGCAGCCGGGCTGATTGCCCTGGCCCGCATGGGACGCCCCGTGTCTCCGAAAACGTGCGCCGAATTGGCAGCCATCGTGGATCGTTCGCATGAGCTTGGTATGAAATTCGTACTCAAGGGCATCATGACGGTCGAAGATGCCATCGCCGCCGAGCGCGCCGGATGCGACGGCATCGTGGTTTCCAACCACGGCGGGCGGGCTCTGGATCATACGCCGGGGACCATCGAGGTCCTTCCCGCCATCGCCGCGCAGGTCAAGGGCCGCATGGCCGTTTTGATGGATGGCGGCATCCGTGACGGGCTCGACGTGCTCAAGGCGTTGGCCTTCGGCGCGGACGCCGTGCTGATTGGCCGTCCCTTCTGTCTCGCCGCCGTGGGGGGCGGTTCCGAAGGCGTGAAGCTGACGGCGGATCATCTTTACAATCAGCTTGTGCGCAGCATGGTGTTGACAGGCTGCCCGTCCGTCCGCGAAGCCGGGCGCCACCTCGTCAGTACGGCCCCTCTCGCCTAATCCATACGGAGTTTTCATGAAAGTCAGTTTGCCTCAAAGAAACAAGCTCGCTCAGTCCATGTTGTGGAACCTGTTCCTGCTGACTGTCGGCGCTGTTTTCTTTTCTCTCGGCGCGCAGGCTGTGGCTGCGCATCACGGCTTCCTTACCGGGGGGATTTTCGGTGCCGGTCTGCTCGGCTGGTATACGACCGGGCTGTTTACGCCCGCGATCTGGTACCTGTTGATCAATATACCGTTGTTCTTCGTGTCGTGGTTCCAAATCGGGCGCCAATTTTTCTTCTACAGCCTGTACGGAAGCCTTGCGACCACGATCATCAGTGAACTTATCACGTTTCAGGTCCCGATTCAGGATCACTTCTACGCGGCGATTACGGCGGGCGTCCTTTGCGGTACGGGTACCGGGCTCATGCTGCGGACGCTGGGGTCCGGCGGCGGCCTGGATCTCATCGGTGTTATCCTGAACAAGCGCTGGAACATCGGCATCGGGCGGTTTAATTTCTGCTTCAACGCGGTGATGTTCCTCGCTTCTATGGCGACCATTTCCCTTGATATGGTCATCGTGTCGTTCATTCAGGTTTTCGTGGCTTCCGCGACTATCGAATACGCGCTCCGTATGGGCAGCCAGAGGAAGATGGTCTACGTGGTCACCGATCGGGGCGAGGCGCTGTGCGAGGCGATCATCGCCGAAGGCTACGGCGGCGCGACCGTGCTCAAGGGCAAGGGCGCGTACAGCGGCGGCGACCGCGAGATCATCCTTACCGTAACCAACAACATCATGTTGCGGCGTCTGGAGAACCTTGTTTTCGCCATTGACGACAAGGCCCTCTTCATCGTGGAGAATACCTTCTACGTTTCCGGCACCCGGTATCCGCGGAAGTCGATTATTTAGGAGAACCCGCCTTGGGAAGGAAGATGCCTTTTTTCAAAAGGGGCCCTTCCTCCTCCCCAAACCACACTTCCATCCTCCTCAAACTTTTGTAATGGCAGATGATGGTTGCTGTGACGCGGATGTCGGCTTTACCGGAGAGAAGAGAACCATTCCGGATGCCATAAACAAAAGAGCCCTTCAGGAAGCATCCTG
>PPYE01207342.1_pt1 | contig 41616 bp, 40 predicted proteins | sample 1559881 | NCBI WGS metagenome assembly PPYE01 (sample SAMN08240022, study PRJNA423297) | Human gut metagenome, whole genome shotgun sequencing project. | reverse complement strand
TCGATGGCCTTGGGCTCGCCGCCGGAGACCGGCGCATCCATCATATGGATACCGGCCTTTTCGCACTCCGCCGCGATCGTCTTGGACTCCAGCGGGGCGATGGAGCTCATGTCGATGACATCCAGGCCCTCGTGCGCCCCTTCGGCCACGCCGCCCTTGCCGAGCACGGCTGCGCGCACGTGCGGGGAATTGGGCACCATGGTGATGACGACATCGCTCTTCGAGGCGACGTCCGCGTTGCTCTCGCCGCGGGCCGCGCCGCAGGAGACGACGTCATCGAGCGCTTCCTTCGCAAACGGGTCGAACGCCGTCACTGCGTAGCCCGCCTTCAACAGATTCTTGCACATGGGTCTGCCCATGATGCCAAGACCGATAAAACCAACTCTCATGCTAATTCCTCCAATATCAAGTTTTCCTATCATCCGGATAATCGTCCGCTTACTCTCGGGTAATCGTCAGCTCCAGTGGTGCCGTGCCCATCAGACTGCAGCTACGCGGATCCGGCTGGCTTCCACCGACGAAAATGCGGAAGCAATGGCTGTCCAGACGGCGCTGTCCCTGCTCATCCACAATCTCAAAGGCTTTTTCTCGAATCGGGAGAGTCAGCTGTTTTTTCTCCCCGGGCGCCAGGCAGACACGACCAAAGGCACACAATGCATGATTGCGTACAGCATAGCGAGATTCGAGGTCCTTCAGATAGACCTGTACAACCTCTTCTCCGCAGAACCGGCCGGTGTTTTCGATGGTGACGCTGACACTCCAACCAGCTTCGGTATACTCTGCTGCAGCATCGAAATAGCGGAACTGCGTATAGCTCAGGCCGTAACCAAATGGATAAAGCGGCTCCGATTCCAGATATCGATACGTCCGGTTTTTCATAGAGTAATCCGTGATTGCCGGTATGCCTGCAGCATCCCGATAAAACGTGATCGGAAGCTTCCCGGACGGATTGGCATCTCCAAACAAAACACTTGCAATGGCTCTGCCGCCTTCCGCGCCAGGATACCATCCCTGCAGGATAGCACGGACATTTTCCGTACTGTCCAGCCACTGCAGATCGACAGCACTGCCGGTCATATTCACAACGACAAGATCGCGTCCGGTCTCGATCAGTGCCTGCAGAAGTCGGATCTGGCTGTCCGGAAGCCGGGCTGTCGCCTTGTCTGCCACGCTGCCTGCTTCATCAAACCGGTTGCCGATATCCTGCTGTTCCCCCTCATATCGCTCATCCAGACCAACGCAGACGACCGTCATATCGGCAAGCTTCGCGATCGTTACCGCCTCTGAGATCCGATCGTCAGGCAACGCCAGCTTTTCAACGCTGTCTCGGACAGTATGGCTGCCCTCGGAATAATAGACGCGTGTCGTGCTGCCGACAAGATCTTCAATACCATCCAGAACTGTGACATAGCGTGGAGCTGTTCCGTGATAGTTGGCGATCAACGGCCATTTACTGTCTGCGTTTGGGCCAATTACAGCAAGGGAGTTCAGCGTTTTCGGCAACGGAAGTACCCCGTCGTTTTTCAGCAAAACCAGCGACTTTTCCGCTGCACGAATCGCCTCTGCGCGGTGTTCCCGGCAGGCGACCTTATAATAGGGAATCTGATCATATTCGCAGTCGTCCGCCAGAAGGCCCAACCGCAGCCTTGTCCGAAGCGCATGGACCGCGCACCGGGTGATATCCTCCTCAGTCACAAGCCCGGCCTGATAGGCCTCCATGATCTTATGATACAGACTGCCGCAGTTGATATCGCAGCCGGTTTTCAGCGCAAGCGCCACAGACTCCAGCGCATTTTTCGTCACCTTGTGGTTTTCATGAAAATCCTTAATCGCCCAGCAGTCCGAAGTATAATATCCGCCGAATCCCCATTTCCCCCGCAGGATCTCCTGGATCAGCGTTTTGCTGCCGCAACATGGCTCGCCGTTCACACGGTTATACGCACCCATGACGCCCTCGACGCCCCCCTCCTTCACGCATTCCTCAAACGCGTAAAGGTATGTTTCCCACAGATCTTTTGGCGACACAACGGCGTTGAATTCATGCCGGAGCTCCTCCGGTCCGCTGTGAACCGCAAAATGCTTTGCGCATGCCGCCGCCTTCAGGTATTTTCCGTGGCCCTGAATGCCCCGGATAAAACGCACGCCAAGACGCCCGGTCAGATAAGGATCTTCCCCATAGGTTTCCTGTCCACGACCCCAGCGACAATCACGGAAAATATTGATATTCGGCGACCACAGTGTGAGGCCCTTATAAATATCATAGTCGCCTTCAGCCCTGCTGGCATTGAACTTTGCGCGTGCTTCGGTGGAGATGATATCTCCGATCTTCTCCATCTCATCAGCGTCAAACATTGCCGCCATTGCGATTGCCTGTGGAAACATCGTCGCCGTTCCTGCACGCGCGACGCCGTGGAGTCCCTCATTCCACCAGTGATAGGCCGGGATCCCCAGCCGCTTCACGGGTGGAGAATCAAAGCAAAGCATCAGCGCACGCTCTTCCAGCGTCATTTCGGCGGCCAATTGTTCCGCCCGTTCCTGAAACGTCATGCTGCCTCCTGTTTTCACAATTTAAATTTTCCCTGAAATCGGTTTTTCAGATAATAGATACTTTTGATATACGCAGCTGAGCCCTGCAAATGCTCCAGGATCATCGGCATGTCCGGCTTGTAACGCTCTGCAAGCGCGAGATAGCGCTCCAGATCCATGCCGCCCTGTCCGCAGGGAACCTCCTCCAGTTGGCACACAAGCGCCTGCCGCAGCCTGACATCTTTCAAATGACAACTTCTGATATACGGTCCAAGCAGTTCAAAACACTGCTCCATAAAATCCGGATTCCTGAAAAAACGCTGCGGCGAGCTGATCCAGTTGCAGACATCCATATGCACAGCAAACCGATCCCGCGCAACGGCATCCAGCAGCTGATGATATTCCTGCGGCCCTGTCGGAAACATGTATGGCATAGCTTCAACCGTGTAATATGTATGCGTTGGCTTTACAGCATCAAGTATTTCCTGAATACTCCGGACTGTCCGCTCCCACATCTCGCGAGAAAGGTTTTCCGCATATGCCCCTTTCCAGATCGCGCCGGCTGACCCAGCCACATTCACACAGCACTCTGCGCCAATTTCATCTGCGAGCCGAAGCCGATGTTTGCAGGTCTCTATCGCGTTTCTTCGTTCCTGTTCGTCAGGAGCAACAGGATTGCACCATGACCAGACCTCTGCAATGTTCAATCCCTGCTCGCGCGCGCAACGCGCATACTCCCGGACCTTATGCAGCGAATCATCCGCACCGACCGGAAGCACAACGCAGCCACAGCCAAGCGCGCGCAGTTCCCTTGCCCATTCCTGTGGCTCCTGCGTGCCGGTTACATTTGGAATTCCCAGTCTCATATCATCCAGTTTTTATCAAAACGCTGTGTCATAGGGCCAGGGTTGGCCGCCGGCAATGCATCCTCCGTCTACACGGATCTCCGCACCAGTGATATAGGAGGAAGAATCCGATGCAAGGAAAACACAAATACCGACAATATCCTCCGGGTAGCCGGGCCTCCCGAGTGCGATCCGATCAAGCAAATACTTTGAGCGGACAGGATGCTCCCATGTGGGTTTTGTCAGCTCGGTACGGATATGTCCGGGGCTGACACAGTTTGCGCGAATATGGTATTTAGCCCATTCAACAGCCATGGATCTGGTGAACGAGAGTACGCCGCACTTTGTCGCACCATATACGCTGCATCCCCCCAGAATACTGCCCGTGTTGTGAGAGCCAATGTTAATAATGCTTCCGGCGTTCTGCGCTTTCATGATAGGTGCAACTTCACGTGAAACCATGAAGACGCCCTTCAGATTAATCGCCATGATCTTATCATAGCGTTCTTCCGGAACATCCATAATGCCTTCCCGGACATTGATACCGGCGCAGTTGATCAACACATCGATCCGGCCATACTTTGTATGGATTTCCTGGATGCAGGCATGAATGCTCCCCTTTTGTGTTACATCCATGACATGGCTGCTTGCACGACCGCCCGCGGCTGTAATTTTCTTTTCCACCTCGGCCAACTGTGCCGTATTGATGTCGCAAAGCGCCATCACCGCGCCGACGGAGGCCATGCCACAGGCAATCGCACTGCCAATCCCCCCGGCTGCTCCCGTCAGAACAACAACGCGTTCTTGCAGTCCAAACATTCTTTTCAGGCTATCCTCGATCATTCTATATCCTCCATTTTACTACACCGAACAGTAAATTGCATCCGGCTGCAGCCACTTTTTCCTGCTCATCGCGCATTCATTTCCTGAATGGTCCTGATCAGATGCTCTTTCGTCAGTCCGTAATAACCGAGCACATCCTGATAGCAGTGCGCACTGCTGCCGAACGTGTCTTCGATACCGACAAAATCGATCGGTTTCATTTCCTTTCGCAACGCTTCCGCAATGGCACTGCCCAGTCCACCAACGATACTGTGCTCTTCCGCAGTCACAACAGCCCGGCACGCTTTGCACAGATCGGCAATTACCGCAGGATTCATCGGCTTGATGGTGCTCACGTTGATGACCTTCACACTGATCCGGTCTTCAAGTTCTTTCGCCGCTTCCAGCGCGAGTGCGACCATACAGCCTGCCGCGAAAACAGCGACATCCGCTCCTTCCCGCAGAACTGTCGGCTGGCCAATCACGAAGGGCTTCCCTTCTTCTGTCACGTTCGGCAGATCATTCCGGTTCAGACGCATATAGCAGGGACCCTGCATCGCCGCCATCGCTTTTGTCGCTTCCACGGTCTCATTGGCATCGGCCGGGCAGAGCACCGTCATATTAGGGATCGCGCGCATGATCGCAACATCCTCCACAGACTGATGCGTTGCGCCGTCGCCAAAGTCGGACATACCTGCGGAAGAACCACAGATCTTGACGTTCAATTTTCCGATGCAGATCGTTTGGCGGATCTGGTCATAGGCTCGTCCGGCCGCAAAAACAGCGAAGGAATTCGTAAACGGGATTTTCCCTGCCTGCGCGAGACCAGCGGCAACGGAAGTCATATTCGCCTCTGCGATCCCCATTTCATAATGCCTGTCCGGAAATTCCTGCTCAAACATCTTTCCCATTGTGGACCCGCCAAGGTCCGCATCCAAAACAACGATATTCGGATTTTTATGTCCCAATTCGACCAGGGTTTTCCCATAGGCAATTCTCTGATTTACGTAACTCATGGTTGTCCTCCCTTATTGCAGCTCACGCAGCGCCTGCGCGTACTGTTCCTCGGTCAACGCACAATTATGGCAACCCACAACATTTTCCGCAAAGCTGACACCTTTACCCTTGACCGTGTTTGCAATGATGACCGTCGGTTTTCCGTTGATCTGGTCAGCAGCGTCGAGTGCAGTCAGGATCTGCTCCATGTTATGCCCGTCAATCTCAATCACATGCCATCCAAAGCTCTCCCATTTGGCATTCAGCGGATTGGAGTTCAGCCGCTCTGCAACAAAGCCGTTGGCCTGCAGCCGGTTTCTGTCAACGATCGCGACCAGATTATCCACCTCATAGGATGCCGCAGCCATTGCCGCTTCCCAAACCTGCCCTTCAGCCAGTTCACCGTCGCCCAGAAGAACGTAGACCTTCCGGTCAATGCCGTCCGCCTTCATGCCGAGGGCCATGCCGAGGCCGATGGAAAGGCCCTGACCAAGCGACCCCGTACCAGCTTCGATGCCAGGCGTTTTCAGAACATCCGGATGGCCCTGGAGATAGAAGCCGATTTCCTTAGTTCGTCGTAAATCTTCCACCGGGAAGAATCCCGCCTCCGCCAACGCGGCATACTGCAGGATCGCAACATGTCCCTTGCTGAGCAGGAACCGGTCACGGTCTTTTCTGTGCGGGTTCTTTGGATCATATTTCATTTTATAAAAGTAGAGCGCTGTAACAAGATCGGCTGATGAATTGGAACCACCGATATGTCCGGCTACCCCAACGCCGATGCTGATGATTACATCGCGCCTGAGTATCCTTGCTTTTTCTTCCAGGGATTGGATCAATTCTTTACTATAGATCATAAATGTACTCCTCTGCTCCCTGCCTGCAGGCAGTCGAATGATAGATATTCCGCACGTGTATCTTGTGGGCTGTCCGACAAGCCAGGCGGATATCAAAGCCGCTTCCGCGGCTTTGATATGGATCATGCTGTTTCTTTCTTAATCAAGAGCGCCGACGTCCTGCCCGATTGGAAGCGGTGCTGGACGTTCACAGCTTGTCGTCAATTCGGTTATGCCGCCGTTCCCATTCATACTTTCCAAGACCTCCGTGACATGACAGGCCAACGCGGCGCTTGCACGGTTTTTCCGTCTGTTTTCAATTGCAAACGCCATATCGAGTAAGCCGATCCCTCGCATATTCTTGTCGGGCTGCCGGTACAGGCTGGGCATTACCTTGAATTTCTCCCACATCTCCGGCCTACTCAGCCTTCCCGTTGCCTCCTTGTTGGAAAGGCCATCGATCTCATCAATCAGTCCCTCTTTGCGCAGCAGCTTCACCTCACCGCTGAAGTGGTTTGGATCCGGAATGATCAGCGTCCCGTCCGTTCCGTAAATCTCCAGCTTCGGCAGATTGGAAAGCCACGCATCGAAGCTCATATTCATATTGGCAATCACACCGTTTTGAAAGCGCAAAACGCCAGAATAATGCGTCTCGATCTCTACTGGGATCTGCTCTCCCCGACGCGGCAGACTATAAATCTCCCGCTCTGGCGTTCCCTTGCGGCTGAAGCAGCAAGTCTGCGCCACAGGCCCAAACAACGAAACCAACGCAGTCACATAATAAGGTCCCATATCCCACATTGGACCGCCGCCGGCTTTATAATAGAAATCCGGCGCCGGATGCCAGGTCTCCGTACCATGGTTCATCATGTTTGCGGTCGCGGCGATCGGCGTACCGATCCATCCCTCGTCGATCAGACGGCGGCAGGTCTGCAGCGCAGCGCCGAGGAAGGTATCCGGTGCGCAGCCAAGCATAACGTGGTTTTGCTCTGCCAGCAAGACAAGTTCTTTTGCGTCAGCCATCCGCAAAGAGAGCGGCTTTTCACAGAAAACGTGCTTCCCGCAGAGGATGGCGGCTTTATTGATCTCATAATGCACAGCCGGGATCGTCAGATTGAGGATGATATCGATTCCGGGATCCTGCAGCAGCTCTTCTGTCGTACAGACCTTGGGAATGTCAAATTTTTCGGCGAAAGCCTGTGCTTTCTCCATGGCCATGTCTGTACACGCCGCCAGCTGGAGTTTCTGATAAAAGCGGTGGATATTCGCTGCATAGACCTGCGCGATTACACCGCAGCCAATAACACCGATCGTTGTTTGTTTCATGGTTTGATCCTCTTTGCCCTATCTGTCATTCTGCAGCAGTTCCATCATGACGGCCAGCTTTTGTTCGCTGCCAACGTATGCATATCTGCCGCCGTTATAGTCGCCCTTTTGGATCAGTTGGATCCCGGACTGTGCTAGACACGCTAGAGACTCCTGCATGTCGTCAACCTCAAACGCAACATGATGCACACAGTCGCCATTCCTGTCCAGATATTCCCGCCAGGTACTCGGGTTTCTATCCGGCTCGATCAGCTCCAGCCGGAGCATACCGAATTGCAGGAAAGCCTGCTTGGCCATTGCCGGTGATGGCTCGTCCCGGTATTCCACGTGCGCATCCTTCGGAGTGCCAGTCCACTTGACGGGCGGCCGCTCCAGGTGAAACAACGCGCAGTAGTTATCAAGTGTCTTCTCCATGTCTCTGACAACAATGCACAGATGAACAGCATGGTCACAGCACCAGGGATTGGTATTCATATCGTCGTCCTCCCCTCTTATAGCGGCATGGGCCGCCCAGTGGAATCAATGAATGCGATCTTGGAATAGATCTTCTTTTTTCTTTCCAGAATATCCAGGATACCGTTCGCAATGTCCGCCGGATCCGCCGGCGCATCGCAGCCGCCCATGTTCGTCCGCATCCAGCCGGGATGGACGGCATAGACCAGAATATCCCGTTCCTTCAGATACTCCCGCAGTCGCTCGGAGAACATGTTGAGCGCACATTTGGACATACTGTAGGCGTAGTTCGTCGGAAATGCATTGATGATTGTTCCGGCCTCCGAAGAAATATTGACAATGCAGGAGCGCGTCCCCGCAGACAACAGTGGAAGGAGCTTCTGCACAACACGCATCGGGCCGACCGTGTTGACCTGGAAAGATCGGATCACTGCGTCAAGATCCAGCTCCTCGATGGTATGGTCTCGCTCGATCATGATCCCGGCATTGTTGACGATTGCATCCAGCTGCGGCTGCTCTGCCCGCAGAAGCGCTTCCACCTCTGCGACGTCCCGGTCGCTTGTCACATCCATCTTCAGCAGACGGAACTGTACCGGGAACGCCGCGCACAGCGCCTGTGTTTCCTCGCACACGTGGCTCAGAGCATGGACAGTGGCGATAACATTGTGTCCACGCTCCAACGCGAGCCTGGCAATCCAGCTTCCCAGTCCTTGTCCGGCTCCAGTGATCAGAATTCTCATAACGTTTCTTCCTATCCCGTTCTCTACTTGTTCGAACGGTCCTGCCGTTCCTTCATCTCGATCGTAACGCCGATCTTCTCCTGCGTATCAAAATAGGCATAGCGTTCGAAAATCTTATCTTCAATAAAGGTTGCGGGATAGCCGCCCTTTTCCATGAAGTCGATCTGCTGCTCAAATCCATTGATATAGAAGGAAATGAAGCAAACACCGGGTCCATGCTTTTCCAGATATTCTTTCCACGGACTGGGCTCATTATCGGCAGGCTCAATGACCTCCAGATAGATCGGTTCCAGATTTACAATGCAGCATTTCAACTTAGGATTAACGCTCTCCCCATGAAAGCGCTTGTACGCACCTTCCATGGGCTTTTTATTCGGGTCAGGGTATCGAACAACCGCTTTTTCTTTGAGATCAAAGATACAGTTATAATGCTCTGCAGCTTTTTCAATGTCATTGACCACGATGCCGATCTTAACGATCGTGTTTCGTCCGGTGTTGTCCATTTTCATTACTCCTGTACCGAGCGAAGAAAGTTGACCTGCGGCGAACCCTCGCCGACCTGCATCAGCTCAATGCGGTTACGGTCCGGATCGCGAACCCAGCACTGCCAGTTGTTGTCGCAACCGCACTTCACCGGGCGATCAAGCTCTAGCCCGGCCTTTTCGATCGCGTCAGCAATCTCATGAATATCCCGGACCTCAAAGCAAAGATGTGAGAAGCCGATGTTGTCGTTAGAATATTCGGTGTAATTGACGCCACCATAGAACAGTTCGATGAACTGTCCACCGCCGCAGTAGAGATACACGATCCACGGTTCGCCCGTCTCAGGCTTCGGCATTTCAAACGCTTTTTTGAAGCCGAGCACGCCGCAGTAAAATGCGACGGACTTTTCCATATCGGCTACGTTCAACGCAGTATGTGCAAGACCCTTGATCATCATAAGAAAAACCTCCAAAAAGATTTGTATAAAATAATCTGTGTTTTTATCCTTTGACTCCGCCCTCAGACAGGCCCTTGACAAAGACCTTATTGCAGAGCACAAACAGCAGCATGACTGGCAGCGAGATGACCGCGCCGGAAGCCATGATCGCGCCCCAGTCGATAACGAATTCGCCTTTGAACATATCGATCGCAATTGGAAGCGTCCGGATCGCGGCGGAGTTTGTAAGGTTCAGGGCAAAAATGAACTCTTCCCATGTCGTAAGGAATGTATAAATACCGACGGATACTAGGCCCGGCTTCGCAATGGGCAGCATGATATGCAGCAGCACCTGTGTCTTTTTCGCGCCGTCGATTCTAGCGGCCTCCTCCAACGCCTTCGGAACACCGTCAAAGAAGCTTTTCAGCATCAGCGTTGCCAACGGGACCGTGATAACAACATCCGGCAGGATCAGCGAAAAATAGGAGTCGATGAGACCAATTTTCGAAAACATCTGATACAGCGGAATGATCAGGACGACGGACGGCATCATCTGGCCATATAGAAGTCCCGCATACATTGCCTTTCTTCCGCGGAAACGGTATCTGGAAAAGCCGTAGCCCGCGAGGCAGCCCAGGACCAGCGTAATCGAGGTTGCACTCAAAGAGACAATACAGCTATTCAGGAACGCGCGGGGGATCCCACTCGAAAAGAGCACACGCCTGTAATTTTCCAGGCTGGGATGCTTGATAAAAAATGTCGGCGGCGACGTAAAGATCTCGGAAGTACCCTTCAGAGACGAATCAAACATCCACAAAATCGGGAAAACAGAGATGCACACAATAAAAGTCAACCAGATATAAGACAGGACGGTCTGCAGTTTTTGCGTTTTCTTATCTCTGATCATTCGTCCCCGCCTCCCATCGTCGACCGGATATAGATCGTGCTGAAGGCCGCAACAATCACAAACAGGATCGTGCTGGCTGCCGACGCAACGCCGAAGTTATAATTCTGGAACGCTTCTTTGTTGATGAACATCGACAGCACCTGCGAAGCCGTGCCGGGGCCGCCACCGGTCAGTACGTAAATAAACGTAAATGCGTTCAGCGTCCAGATCGTCAGGAGCAGAATCACTGTGATGCAAGTCGGCCGGATATGCGGCCATGTGACGACTGTAAAGCATCTCCATGTATTGGCCCCGTCGACGACGGCTGCATCCTCCAGACTGCGGGGAACAGACTGCAGCGCAGCTTCAATATACATGAGGACAAGCGGAAACAGTTTCCACACATTTACGATAATTGCCGAGGTAAGCGCCAGCTGCTTGCTCCCGGTCCAGGCAAGCGCCTGTTTGATCAGACCGAGGCGAAGCAGGATCTCATTGAGAATACCGAAGTCGGAATGGTACATCCATTTCCAGACCATGCTTCCGATCACAGACGGCAAGACCCATGCCAGCATGATTAGGCAGCGCCAAATCCCACGGAACCGGATCCGGTCCTGCGAGATGACCAGCGCGCAGATAAAACCGATCAGAAATTGGAAAAACACGCTTACTACCGTCCAGATCACCGTGTTTTTCAGCGCATTGAGAAATATGTCACTGGTCAGCAACTTCTTGTACTGTGCGAGGCCGACAAACGACCAGTTCATATCGTAGATCGTCTTTTTGAAGAAACTCAGAACGATATTATATAGAAGTGGGAACAGCATGACCGACGCAACTACCAGCAACGCTGGCAGCACGTAAGGGATACCGCTTTCCTGCAGACCATGCTTTTTTCTTCTCAGCTTCATAGTTCACCTTCTTTTTCCTTGCTGTAAACCGAGATGATCCCGGGTGAAGCCGGGATCATCTCTACGTGCGCATTTAGAGAATATCGTTGATCTCGGCAGTTGCCTCGTTCATTGCTTCTTCCGCAGTCATCTCTCCAGCCAGCGCAAGCTGGATCTTCTCGAACATGATCTGACGGATCTGCGTCAGCTGCGGGATCACGGGCAGAGGCTCGCCATACTGGACGGATTCTGCCAGTGCAGTCATCAGGGGATTGCTGGTGTACACTTCGCTGTTCATTTCAGAAGCTCTCGCCGAGAAAGTCATGGAATATTCGATATCGATTTCCGGAGAGGACAGGAACTTTGCAAGCAGCCATGCCGCTTCAGGATACTGTGTCTTCGCGGAGATGACAGTACTCCAACCAGCAAAGATCAGATTTCTCTGTTCACCCTCAAAGACGGGAACCATACCAGTACCGAGGTCTACATCGGGGTTGATGCCGAGAACGGCGTCAATGTCATATGCGCCGGACATGAAGGAAGCGGCTTTGCCTTCTGCAAAGAGGACACGGCCTGCAGCGTTGTCGTTCTCCATAATGCTCTCGGGCACAACACCATATTCACGGTACAGATCGACAAAATACTGAACCGCTCTAAGGGACTTTTCAGAGTTGAGCATGCACTCGGTATTGTCCTCGTTAAGAATCGAGCCACCGCTGCAGAGGATCATGTTGATCAGCTGATAGCTGGTGTTGCCCCATTCACCACCGGGGACTGCAATGCCTTTGACTTCACCGTTGCTGTTTTCGGTGATCGCGACAGCCGCATCCAGGAACTCTTCCCAGGTCTCAGGAAGCGTATCATACCCGGCAGCTGCAAATTCGCCCACATTGTAGAACATACCGTGCGTCTCCGCTCTGTACGGCATACCGTAGATCGAGCCGTTGACCGTGACGCCCTTCCGCGCGCCATCATAGAAGTCGCTCATATCATAGTTATCTGCTGCGATATTTTCGTCCAGGTTCATGAGCGTACCCGCCGTAGCATAGGTCGAAATCCACTCGTTATTGACACTGAGCAGATCTGCGGAGGAGCCGCTCGTCAGTGCGGTCAGGTACTTATCAGACATGCCGTTGCTCGGGAAGAACTCAACATTGACCTTGATATTCGGATAGATCTCGTTGAACTTCTCGATCAGAGCCGGCGTACGCTGCTCATTCCAGGACGCATCCCAGAGGGTAAGCTCTGCAGTGATCTCCTTCGGATCCGTTTCTGTGGTCTCAGTATTTACGGACGCTTCTGTAGTTTGCTCAGTTGCAGCCGGGGCCGGGGCCGGCTCCTGAGTGGTCTTGCCGGCACAGCCGGCGAGAATGCCGAGCAGCATGACAAGAACCAGTAAAAGGCTGATGATCTTTTTCACGTTGTTTCCTCCTTGACGGTATGATGTTTTCTGTATGCTGTTACCTGTATTACAGCTACGCCATATAAATACCACTCTGTTTCAATTTTGTCAAGAACCTCTTCCGCTTTATGCTGATTTTCTTCTGCTTCAACGAATTTTATTCTGCGTTTTTGTGCATTATTCGTTGCAGCCGGAAAACATCCTGCCGTGCTGCACGCCAAAGAGGCAATTTCACACGGGTCAGGCCGTGCCGTTACGTTGCCTGACTGGATGCCGCCTCGCTGTCCTGAAAATAGTCAACATTCTTTTTGATATGTTCCCGCATCAGGTCCACAGCCGTCTGTTCATCATGCGCGGCGATTGCATCGATCAACTGCGCGTGATAATAGATACCGTTCTTATACCCCATTTTATCAATGACCTGCTGCATCGTATGCTCCAGCACCTCACGGAGAATGCTGTTTGTTTTAATGATCAAGCTGTTTCGCGTCATCTGTGCGATCTGAAAATGAAAATCCAGATCGGTTTTTCCAAACCCCGCAGCATCCTGCTTTTCATAACAGTCAACATAGCGGCGATGAATCCGGACCAGTTCGTCGATATCATCCAGCGTAGCGCGGCGGGCAGCAAGCCGGGCGCACTCCACATCAATGATCTGTCGGAATTCAAAAACCTGCTGCAGCGATTGCTCTCCCATATACATCACGGGGATCAACGCGTTCATGTTGCTTCCAACATCGATCTTCTTAACAAAAGATCCCTCGCCAAGCCTAGTCTCTATTAGATCCAGCGCACTCAGTTTCTGCAATGCCTGCCGAACCGTCACTCTGCTGACATGTAGCATATTGGCAAGCTCGTTCTCAGACGGGAGTCGTTGTCCCGGTGTCCAGGTACCTTCGATCAGCAGCTGTTTCAACTGATCAAATACCTGTTCACCGACATTTGTCCGTTCGATCGGCCTAATTTCCATGTATATTTCCTCGCTTTCAAGCCTGTATTTCACATTTCTTGCCCAGAGCAGCTTCCAACGCCTTTTTGCGGCCGCCCTGTATGCTGTGTTACAAATACAAGAATACTATATACGTTTTGTCCCGCAAATGCAAGACTTTGTTAAAAAACGGTTTCTCTCCCCAATCACCCCCGCACACGCCTCCACAAAAATCCAGTCAATACAACCTAACAGAAAAACAAAACATTTAAAAACGTCCCATAGAACCACGGGCAATCGCCTCTCTTCTGTAGGCGAGACGCCGCTGAGCAAGCGAGATATATTTATACAAGGCATAAAAACATCCCCGGCTCCTTCGCAGAGCCGGGATGCGTTATGTGGTTTGATCCGACCGTCTTCCGTGCTTTTCATTGGAAAATATCTGCAGCCAGGTGCGGATGTACGCGCAGTATTCGGTGTCGTCGCTGCAGAATTGGAGGAAATAGACGTAGCATTGCGCCATATAGGTTTTGACTGCCTCGGCATCGCAGGTGCCGAACTGCTGGTAGCCGTTCAAAAACGTCTGCAGCTCGGCCTCGGTCCGCAGGAATTTCTGCCCCGGCCGCCGGAACACCGCCCAGGCGATATCGAATTCCTTATTTCCATATCCGGCAAGCTCAAAATCCAGAATGCCGCTGATATGATGCCCTTCCCAGAGGATATTCGCATAGTGAAAATCGCCGTGGCAAAAACACGTGTTGGCAGGTTCCTCTGCGGATGGAAAAAGCCCCTTGAGGTTCTCAAATTCCAGCGCTTCCAATACCGCGTCCGGCGGCGCGTGAAAGAATTTTCTGTCCTTCACATGCGCTGCCTGCACATCCAGCCGGTGAATTCTCGCCAGGGCGGCGCCGTATTCTTCCAAATACGAAAGGGATTCCAGCGCAGAATTTTCGCCCACGATCGTGGATAGGCGTTCACCGGGGAGCGCCTGCGTGACGATAAACGGCGTTCCGTCCAGACAGAAATCTACAACAGGCGGCGTTACCGGCGAGCGAAGCTGTGACAGGATCGAAATTTCATTGCCGATGTCGGCGCCTCTCTGCCTTGCGGCCTTGATATATGCGTTGATCTGCCTTCCGTGATAGAGCCCTCTCACATAAAACACATCGTTCCCGGCGTGCGGATAGCCGAGGATCTCCAGCGGCTTGAACGATCGATACGGCAACGTGAACGGATCGATCGTATCGCGCCATTGATCAGGATGCTTCATACTGCCCACTCCTTCCCCAAGCCTCTGTTTTTTCAGTTTTCTTCCTGTCCAGCATACCATATCGGGTCCTGCATCGCAATACCGATCCCGGAAAACGCGCCAGCGGGATGCTGATGGCCGCTTTCCTTGCAATCGCTTCCTCCGTATGGTATGCTTTGCATACAGAAACCCATTCGGGCAGATGATTTTGTGACGGCGCAGAAAAAACGGGAGATCCTGACCGGCGACTTTGCGGCGCTTTTGGTCGGCTGCGCCGTAGCCGCGCGGGTCATTACGCGCGGACATCGGGATGCTGTGTATTTTCTGCCGGTGTCGCTGCTGCGGAGCTTCATTTATATTGGGCTTACGACGTGGTGGGGCATTTCGCTCTGGCAGCGCATTGTCCAGGCGCAGGTGCGGCGGTATCTGGCGGCGACGGCGGCGCTGTGCGTGTTCTGGCTGTCCATCCGCACCGTCAAATTCTTCTTTGCCGCCACGCCTGCCGCCATCCGGTATCTCTGGTACAAGAATAAGAAGCAAATCGACAATGACCGTGAGAATTGGGTGGTGTTCCAGGACGTCCATGAGGCGATCATCGAGCGTGCTGTGTATGAGCAGGTGCAGCAAAAGCGGGGCAAAATCCGCAAGCGCCGCACCAACAACGGAGAACACAATATGTTTTCCGGCCTGCTGGTCTGCGCCGACTGCGGCAGCAACCTTCACTTTCACTTCAATCAGGGCAATCCGGAGATCAAGTATTTCAACTGCTCCAACTCCAAGGGCAACCGTGGCACCTGCACCTCTACCCATTATGTCCGTGTGGACTTCCTGGAGGAAGTGGTGCTGGGAGAGATACGGCGCTTAACGAAATTCGCCAGCCTCTATGAGGACGAATTTGTAAAAGCGGTGATTGGTCATTCCCAGCAGGCGGAACAGACAGACCGCAAGCTGAAGGAAAAAGAGCTAAGAACGCTCCTTGCCCGTGATGAAGAATTGGACGGCCTTTTTGAGCGCATCTATGAGGACAATGTTTCCGGCAAGCTCTCCGATGACCGCTTCGCAAAAATGTCCCGGCGGTATGAGGACGAGCAAAAGGAGCTGGCGGAGAAAATAAAAAAGCTCCGCTCCGAAATAGAGAAGCAGAGCAGCCGTTCCATGACAACGGATATGTTTATCGGTCTTGTCCGCAAGTACACCAGAGCGAGAAAACTGACGCCCAGGATGCTGAACGAACTGATTGAGAAGATTGAAGTGTTCAATGCTGAGAAGATCGACGGCGTATGGGAGCAGCGGCTTCGCATCCACTATAACTGCGTCGGAACGATTGAGATTCCAACGGTGCTGCCCCTGCCGATCCCGGAAGTGTCCGTAAATACAAGAAAAGGCGTAGTCGTCAACTACGCCCCCTGTGAACTCGCTGTATAAAAAGCGAGTGTTCTTACAGCCTTTCAAATGCTGTAAGAACACTCGCCATGGTGCGCCCGACAGGACTTGAACCTGCACGCTTACGCACCGGAACCTAAATCCGGCGTGTCTGCCAATTCCACCACAGGCGCGGGCGGCAGCCGGGGACGGCTGCCGCTTTATTGTAGCATATCCGCGTTTCGCTTGTCAATCGCGCAGCTGGCGGCTGGCGGCGTAGGCGGCGCGCAGCGCCTGCTCATACTGGCTGTCGTTGACGAGCAGGAGGACGCATTCGCCGCACTTGAGCAGCAGGTGCACCGGCACGCCGCCGGACTCGACCGCCTGCACAAGCGCGGGGACCGACGCCGTGCTGCGGCACAGCGCGGCGAGCACGCTCAGATTCTCCCGCAGCGTGCAGCGCTTCGGCTGCAGCGTCTGCTGCGCCTGCTCCTGCAGGCGGTGCAGCGCCTCGGAGCCGGGTGCCATCGGCAAAATGGCCGCCGTCTCGCCGCAGACGCTCTGCAGGGAAAACGGCGCGATCTCCGCCTGGCGGCAAAGCGACGCCAGCCCCTCCTCCGCGCCCGTCAGGCGCAGCAGGGCCAGCTGCCGCCGGCCGGCAAAGCAGATCTGCCGCGCGCCGGGCTCAAGCTGGGTGCGGACGAGCGTGCCGGGGGTCTCCGCCTCGAGTGTGCTGCAGATGCGCAGCGGGATCTGCGCGCGCTGCACCGGCGCGACGGCGTCCTCGTGCAAAACCTGCATGCCGATGCGCGAGAGCGTCTGCAACTCCTCATAGCGCAGCTGCTCCACCTGCGCCGGGCGCTGCACGAGCGCGGGATCGGCCGCCAGCACGCCCGGCACATCCGTCCAGTTCTCGTACAGATCCGCGTGCAGCGCCGCCGCGGCCAGCGCACCGGTCACATCGGAGCCGCCGCGCGGGAGCGTATGGATCTGGCCGTCCGGCAGCGCGCCGTAGAACCCCGGCGTCACGATCTTCCGCCCGTCGGCGAGCGAGCCCAGCGCGGCATAGGACGCAGTCGGGCGCACGCGGCCCGCCGCGTCGAACAGCAGCCAGTCTTTCGCGTCGACGAAGTCGAAGCCCAGCAGGTCCGCCATCAGCCGCGCCGAGAGATATTCGCCCCGCGAGACGATCCAGTCCCGCGGCGTGCGGCGGTCCATGGCGGCGTAGATCGCCTCGAGCTCCGCCTCGATGGGCAGCGTCAGCGCGCAGCCGTCGCGGATCTCGCGGTAGCGGTCGGCGACTCTGCGCCACAGATCCCAGCAGCTCACCCCATACTGCAGGTGCGCATGGCAGAGATACAGAAGATCCGTGATCTTATGGTCGGCCGCGTGCCGCTTGCCCGCGGCCGACACCACGACCACCCGCCGCGCCGGGTCAGCCAGCACGATCTCGCGCACGCGCGCAAAGCCCGCGCTGTCGCACAGCGACGAGCCGCCGAATTTGGTCACTTTCAGCATGAACTTCCCTCCTCCCGGGAATGATGACGTTCGGGGAGACCGGGCCGCGCTCGCAGCCGGCTCCCCTGTGCATCCTATGCCGCGGTGTCGAATTCTGTCCTGTCCGCAGGGGCGAAATTTTTCGGAAAACGGGAGCAAATTCTGCTTTACTTTTTCCATTTGGTATGCTATTCTAACGAGGTAGCGCCCTGCGCTTACGACCCGCTTCCCAGTTTCGGGACACTGCCTGCTCACACGCAGGTCTTCTGCCTGCCCGATACTTGGATCCCGGGAATATTTTGAAAGGTGGAAACACAACTATGATGCGCAAAGAAGAAAAGACTGCCATTATCGAGCAGTACGCGACCCACGCCGGCGATACCGGTTCTCCCGAGGTCCAGATCGCTGTCCTCACCGCCCGGATCAACACCCTGACCGAGCACCTGCGGGAACACAAGCAGGACAACCACTCCCGCCGCGGCCTTCTGATGATGGTCGGCAAGCGCAGAAGCCTTCTCGACTACCTCGCCAAGAAGGACATCAACCGCTATCGTGCAATCGTTGCAAAGCTCGGCCTGCGTAAGTAAGTCATAAGAAAGGGCGGTCGGGCGACCGCCCTTTTTTACATCAACCCATCCACATGCGTGGGTTCCATTTAGCAGTTGAAAGTAGCGTCTGCGGGCGGACGCCAGTTTCAAGTGCTAAACCTCCCACGCAGCAACACAAAGGAGGTTCTTTCATGATCACCCATAAGCAGTATCCGAATCACCACATTTTTGAGACCGAGATCGGCGGCCGTACCTTCACGGTCGAGACCGGCAAGGTCGCAGAGCTCTGCAACGCAGAGGCCATCTGCCGCTACGGCGATACCGTCGTGCTCGTGACCGCCGTCGCCTCTCCCCTGCCGAAGGCCGGCATCGACTACTTCCCGCTGACCATCGAGGTCGAAGAGCGCATGTACGCCGTCGGCCGTATCCCCGGCTCCTTCAACCGCCGCGAGGGCAAGCCCTCCGACCGCGGCGTGCTGATCTCCCGCCTCATTGACCGTCCGATGCGCCCCCTCTTTGACGAAGAGCTGCGCAACGACGTCGTCCTGACTAACACCATTCTCGCGCAGGACTATGACAATCCTGTCGAGATCGTCGCCTCCATCGGCTCTTCCCTCGTCATCGCCTACTCCGACATTCCCTGGAACGGCCCGACCGCGACCACCAATGTCTGCTATCTCGACGGCAAATATATCGTGAACCCGTCGCAGGACGAGCGCAACGCCTGCGAGTGCTTCGTGACCATCGCCTCGACCCACGAGAAGGTCGTCATGATCGAGACCGAGGCCAACGAGGTCAAGGAAGACATCCTCATGGAGTGCATCAAGCTGGCCCACGAGACCAACGTGCACGTCGTTGAGTTCATCAACACCATCGTCGACGCCATCGGCAAGCCGAAGTTCACGTTCGAGAAGGCCGCTGTCAACCACGAAATGCTCGACGATCTGTGCGAGTACGGTCTGGACAAGATCGCCTACGCGCTCGACACCGACGACAAGAATGTCCGTGAAGCCCGCCTGACCGAGGCCGTCGTCGACTTCAAGGAGAAGTTCGGCGAGAAGTACGCCGACGACTGGGATGTGCAGATCGACGTCTGCCTCTACAAGATGCAGAAGAAGATCGTCAAGAAGTGGCTGCTCGAGGGCAAGCGCGTCGACGGCCGTACCCCGGACGAGATCCGTCCGCTGGACGCCGAGGTCGGCGTTCTGCCGCGCGTCCACGGCTCGGGCCTGTTCACCCGCGGCCAGACCCAGGTCCTCTCCGTCTGCACGCTGAACACGCTCTCCGCCGCGCAGAAGCTCGACACCATCTATGACGAGACCGAGCGCCGCTATATCCACCACTATAATATGCCGCAGTGGTCCACCGGCGAAGCCCGTGCGAGCCGCTCCACCTCCCGCCGCGAGATCGGCCACGGTGCGCTGGCTGAAAAGGCCCTGCTGCCCGTGATCCCGTCCGTCGACGAATTCCCGTACGCCATCCGCGTCGTCTCCGAGGTCGTCTCCTCCAACGGCTCGACCTCCCAGGCTTCCATCTGCGGCTCCACGCTGGCTCTGATGGACGCGGGCGTGCCCATCAAGCGCCCCGTCGCCGGCATTTCCTGCGGCCTCATCTCCGACAAGGAGACCGGCACCTGGCGGACCTTCACCGACATCCAGGGCGTCGAGGACTTCCACGGCGAGATGGACTTCAAGGTCGCCGGTACCACCGAAGGCGTCACCGCCATCCAGATGGACCTGAAGAACGACGGTCTGACCATGGAGATCATCGCCGACGCGCTCGAGCGCTGCCGCAAGGCCCGTCTTGAGATCCTCAACGAGATCATGATCCCCTGCATCGCCAAGCCGCGTGACCATGTCTCCGAGTTCGCGCCCAAGATGCTCACCATGAAGATCGACGTCGACAAGATCCGCGAGGTCATCGGCAAGGGCGGCTCCATGATCCAGAAGATCGTGGCAGAGTCCGGCGCGCAGGTCGACATCGACGACGACGGCACCATCCACATCGCTTCTCCCGACGCCGCCTCCTGCGACGCCGCCAAGAAGATGATCGACGACATCTGCTTCGTCCCCGAGGTCGGCAAGCTGTACTACGGCAAGGTCGTCCGCATCCTGCCGATCGGCGCGTTCGTAGAGCTCGCCCCGGGCAAGGACGGCATGATCCACATCTCCAAGCTGGAGAACCGCCGCGTCGAGAAGGTCGAAGACGTGCTGAACATCGGCGACATGACCTGGGTCAAGGTCACCGAGATCGACGAGAAGGGCCGCGTCAACCTCTCCCGCAAGGACGCCCTCAAGGAACTCGCCGCTGCTGCAGATAAGAAATAAGCATGATAAAAACCCCCGCTGGGCCCGAACAGGGCCAGCGGGGGTTTCTCGTTCTTCTGAGGCAGAAAGGCTCCCCTGGAAGGGGAGCCTTGGGGTCACGTTGCTGCCAGTACGAAGGTGATGAGCGTTGCGCAGATGGCGCAGGCGATCATTTCGTAGCGGAACTCCTGTCTGTCGTGGATGCGCTGGATGGCGCGGAAGGCGAAGATCGTGCCGATGAAGGCCGCGGCCAGCGCGAGGATCACGAAAAATAATCTCATCCGTCCAGTCTCCCGCCGCAGGCCGTGCAGAACCGCGCGCCCTCCGCCGTGACCGCCGCACCGCAATGCGGGCAGGTATTCGCATTTGTCTCCGCCGCAGGCGCCTGCGGGGCTTCCGGAGCCTCAGGCGCGGGTTCCGTCGTTTCCGGCGCTTCTTCCGGGGCAGGCTCCGTGACGACCGGCGCGGCCGGCTGCGCCGGCTGCGTCTCGGGCGTATGGACCGGGATCACGGGCGGCACCGGAGCGGACGGCTGCTGCGGCGCAGCTGAGCGCCGGTTCTGGATCTCCACATAGAACGCCGCGCTCAGAATGCCGAAAAACAGCGGAGCCAGCAGGCTGTAGGCCAGATTGAACACGAAGCGCACGATCTTAAACAGCACGCCGAGGTACGGGATCGCACCGAGCAGCGACAGCACCGCGATCCCCACGATCCATGCGCCGATCGCCAGCATGTCCGCGCCGAACATTTTGCCCTTGTAGCCCATGGTCTCGGCCTTCGAGACCTTGATGGCCTCAGTGAGCTTCACATCGTCGCGCGTCATGAGGATATAGGGCGTGAACCGGTATTCATACGCCCGGATGACGCCGAAGACGATGCCGACGACCGGGATCAGCGACCACAGGAAGATCCACAGATACATCCACGCCATGCCGCCGAGCACGTGCCAGATGCGCTCCTTGCGGAACGCGGAAAACAGATAGGCCGTCTTCGGCTCCAGCCCGGTGCGGTAGGTGTTGAGGTAGATCATCGCCATCGAAGCGTCCAGCAGCAGCGCCGCGCAGAACGCGACCGCCGGGACCCCGATAAAGCCGGCCTGCGCCGCAAGCAGCAGGACCCCCGCCAGCAGCGACAGCCCCCAGAGCCGGAACGGCCGCTTCATCAGAACGGAAAATGACTTTTGATACAGATCCTTGACCATGGAAAATTTCCTCCCTTTCGGTTTCTTCCATTTGTATTTCCATTATAAGAGGGCCGGGGCTTCGCTGTCAAGGCACGAAGCTCCGGCGTCTGTCTGTTAGACGCCGGGGCGCGCATTTTGTTCCATTTACAGCTTCAGAAGCGCTTCGCCGGCCTTGTAGATATCGCCCGCGCCGACGGTCAGGATGATATCGCCCGGCCGGGCGTTCGCCTGCAGGTAGGCCGTGACGCTCTGCAGGCTCGGGCAGTAGACCGAGCCCGGGATCTCCGCGGCCAGATCCGCGGAGCTGACGCCCACGGTGTTCTGCTCGCGCGCGGCGTAGATATCGGTCAGCACCGCCTGGTCGACCGTGCGCAGCTCGTCGACAAAGTCCTGAAACAGCGCGCGGGTCCGGGAATAGGTGTGCGGCTGGAAGGCGCAGATGACGCGCTGATAGTGCATCAGGCGGACCGCCTGCAGCAGCGCGTGCAGCTCGTTGGGATGGTGGGCATAATCGTCATAGACGTCCGCGCCGCGGTAGCTGCCCTTATACTCGAGCCTGCGGCCCGCGCCATGGAAGCTGGCGAGCGCGGTCTTCGCATCCTCGCCGGAAATGCCGAATTTCCACGCTACCGCGCAGGCGGCCAGCGCGTTCAGCGCGTTGTGGCGGCCGATGACGCCGAGGCGGACCTTCGCATACGGCTCGCCGCCGCAGATGACGTCAAACTCGCTGAAATCCTCCGAGAAGTTCTTGCCGTACACGGTGTTCGACGCGTCGAAGCCGAACGACAGATACGGCAGGCCCTGCAGCGTGTCGCGGGTGTTCTGGTCATCGCCGTTGGCGACGATCAGCCCGTCCTCCGGCACGAGCGAGGCGAACGTGCGGAACGAATGCTCCACATCGGCAAGATCCTTGAAAAAGTCCAGATGGTCGGCGTCGACATCGAGGATGACCGCGACCGTCGGGAAGAAGTTCAGGAAGGAGTTGCAGTATTCGCAGCTCTCGAGGATGATGGTGTCGCCCTTGCCGACGCGGTGGCCCGCGCCGAGCAGCGGCAGAAAGCCGCCGATCATGATCGTCGGGTCCAGCCCGGCCTGCATGAAAATATGCGTGAGCATGGAGGTCGTCGTCGTCTTGCCGTGGGTACCGGCGACGCAGATGGCGTTCTTGTACGCCTGCATGATGTAGCCCCAAGCCTGGGCGCGCTCAAAGATGGGAATGCCTCTGGCGCGGGCAGCGGCGATCTCAGGGTTGTCGTTGTGCGCGGCAGCCGTGCGGATGAGGCAGTCGGCGCCCTCGATATTCTCGGCGCGGTGGCCGATCGAGACCTGGATGCCCTTGGCGATCAGCTCGTCCGTGGAGACGGAGGCGTTCATGTCCGAGCCGGAGATCTCCATCCCCATGCGCCGCAGCACCAGCCCCAGCGGGCGCATCGACACGCCGCCGATGCCGACCAGATGGCAGTGCTTTCCGGGCTGCAGATACTGCTCGATATGTTGACAGGAAGGATGTTCCATGTATGGTTCCTCCAAAAGATTTGAATTGCAAGCGCGCGCGATCGCGCGTATAATGAAACTGACAGCATTATATTATATACGGATTTCGGCAATAAAACAAGAAGTATTTCGGATTTCTGCGCGGAATGCGCGGAAGACGAGGGGGGGATGAACATGCGGCCGGATGCGATCTTACAGACGCTGGAGCGTGCCGGGTTTGAGGCGCGGTACGTCGGCGGGTGCGTGCGCGACACGCTGCTGGGCCGCCCGGTCCACGACTGGGATATCGCCTCGCAAGCGCTGCCGGAGGACGTCCTGCGCCTGTTCCCCCGCTGCGTCCCCACCGGGCTGCAGCACGGCACGGTGACGGTCCTTCTGGACGATACCAGCGCCGAGGTCACGACCTACCGTCTCGACGGCGCCTATCACGACAGCCGCCACCCGGACGGCGTGCGCTTCGTCCGCAGTCTCGCGGACGACCTGGCCCGCCGGGATTTTACCATCAACGCCATGGCCATGGACCTGTCCGGGACCATCACAGACCTTTTCGGCGGCCGGGAGGATCTCGCCCGCGGCGTCATCCGCTGCATCGGCGACGCGGAAACGCGCTTCCGCGAGGACGCGCTGCGTATGCTGCGCGCCCGCCGCTTTGCCGCGCAGCTGGGCTTTGCGCTGGAGGCCGGGACCGAGGCGGCCATCGGCCGCTGCGCCGGGCTCTGCGCCGCCCTCTCCCGCGAGCGCGTGCGGGAGGAGGCGGAGAAGACCCTGCTGTCCGACCAGCCGGCGCTCTTCGGCCGGATGCTGGAAGAGGGGCTGCTCGCCGCCTGCCTCGCGCCGCAGCGGGCGGATTTCTCCGCGCTCTCCGATCTTCCCCGAACGCCGGAGGCCCGGTGGACCGGCGCGAAGCTCGCCTGCCCCGCACTGCAGCCGGAGGCGTTCCGCCTGCCCGCAAGGCTCTGCCGCCTGGTGACCCTCACCGCCGGGACCTGGCAGGAGGGCCGGACAGAGCTTGGCTGGAAGCGGCTCATCGCCGCGCATGGCTGGGAAACTGCCCGCCTGCAGGCGGACATGCAGCGCACCGACGCCGTGCGGCAGATCGAATCGCGCGGCGACTGCGTCACCCTGCGCCAGCTGGCCGTCACCGGCGCAGATCTCCCGCAGCTGCGTGGCCGGGACGTCGGCCGGATGCTGCAGCTGCTTCTAGCATATGTGCTGGAGCACCCCGCTGAGAACCAAAAAACGCGCCTCCTGACCCTCGCCCCGCAGCTTTGGCAGCGAGAATCCAAAAACAACAGTTGACTTTTGCCCTCCCCATCTGCTATAATAGTCCAGCAATGGAGGCTTAGCTCAGCTGGTTAGAGCGCTTGCTTCACACGCAAGAGGTCGACGGTTCGAGTCCGCCAGTCTCCACCAAAAAGAGAAGACACGCTTATGCGTGTCTTCTCTTTTTGGCGGAGTGCAGTCTGTGCAGCAGACCGCACTCCATTTTTTATAAGGGTTCGCACGCCATTGGGGCTGGATTCTCCGCTCCGGCTTTCACAGCTCCCCGATGTACGCCAGCACGCATTCGCGGAGGCGGGAGATGCCGGGGGGGAGCTGCTCGCGGGGGTGCAGGCCCATGCCGAGCTCGCGGCTGACGCAGGGGCGGACCGGCAGGGTCTTGACGCCCGTGAGCTTGCCGCGGATCATCATCTCCGCCATCATCGAGATGCCGAGCCCCTTGCCGACCATGCGGATGACGGTCTCGTCGTCCACATAGCAGGGGCGGATGATGGGCTCGACGCCGTATTTCCGGAACGCCGCGCCGACGTCGATATCGAACCGGCCGTAGGGCATCAGAAATTCCTTGCCCGCAAAGGCCTCGATGGGGAAAAAGTCCTGCCCGTTTGTCGGATAGTCCGCGGGGAGGATGGCGTACATCGCGTCGTCGTGCAGCGGTGTCCAGTCACAGGCGAAGCCGCTCTGGCGGGCGGCGAAGATCACGTCCGTCTGCCATTTTTCCAGCAGCTCAAACGGCTCGAGCTCATGGTCGACCGTCCGCAGGTCCACGTCGATATGCGGGCAGACGCGGCGGAAGCGGTATAGGATCTCCGGCATCCAGCGCATGGCGATGCTCGCGTAGGCCGCGACGCGGATGGTCCGGGTCGATTTTTCCGTGATGGCGGCGATGCGGTTCTCCAGCTTCGCGTTCGCGCGCAGAAATTCCCGGATGGCGGGCATCAGGGCCTCGCCTTCCTCGGTCAGGGCAATGCCGCTGTGGTCGCGCCGCACGAGCGTCAGGCCGATCTCGCGCTCGAGACTGTCGACCAGGTGCGTCAGGCCCGACTGCGTATAGCCGACCACCTCCGACGCCTTGGAAAAGCTGCCGAGGTCGACGGCGGTCATCAGGATCTCCAGTTTTTTGCTGTCCATAGTTGGCTCCTTCCGGATGGGGTATGACAGATGGTATTACGAATCGTCATATAACTATTATAATCCCGCGTTTCACTTTTGCAAGTATATCCTTTATAATCAGTTCATAAATAAAGGAGCTGATCACTATGACTGTGAAAAAATTGACCATGCGGCAAAAAATTCTGGTGGCCGGGACGTTGTTCGGTATGTTCTTCGGCGCCGGCAACCTGATCTTCCCCGTCCATCTCGGCCAGCTGGCGGGCCGGAACGTCATCCCCGCCATCATCGGCTTTATCGTCACTGCCGTCGGCATCCCCATCTTCGGCGTGGCCGCCATCGGCATCACGCACTCCGATGGGCTGCAGACGCTCTCAAGCAAGGTCGGCAAGGGCTACGGCATTTTCTTCACCTGTCTTCTGTATCTGACCATCGGCCCGCTGTTCGCCATCCCCAGATGCGCGACCGTCTCTTTCACGACCGGCGTGGCGCCCATGCTGCTCGACCCGTCCAAAGAGTGGCTTGCGCTGCTCATTTTCTCGGCCATTTTCTTCGCGTTCGTCCTGTTCTTCTCGCTCCGCCCCGGCAAGATCACGGTCTGGATCGGCAAGATCATCAACCCTATCTTCCTTCTCTTCCTCGCCGTGCTCGTGATCGCCGCGCTCACCAACCCCGGCGCTTCGATCGCCGCGGTCGAGCCTGTGGAGGCTTACGCGACCGGGACCAGTTCCTTCTTTTCCTCCTTTATTGAGGGCTACGGCACCATGGACGCCATCGCCGGTCTGGCCTTCGGCATCGTGGTCGTCGACGTCATCCGCCGCATGGGCGTGGACAATGACGACGCTGTCGCCGTCGACGTGCTGGGTTCCGGCGCGCTGACGGGCATCCTGATGGCCGTCATCTACATCGTGACCATCCTCATGGGCACGCAGTCGCGCGGGCTGTTTGAGGTCTCCGACAACGGCGGCATCGCCCTGACGCAGATCGCGGGCCATTACTTCGGCGGCGTCGGCCAGATCATTCTCGCCGTCACCATCACCTTCGCCTGCCTCAAGACCTCCATCGGCCTCGTGACCTCCTGCTCCGAGACCTTTGTCAAGATGACGCACGGCAAGCTCTCCTACAAGGCCTGGGCCATCCTCTTTACGCTGTTCTCCTTCGCGGTCTCCAATGTGGGTCTGAGCGCCATCATCGAGTATTCCATCCCCGTGCTCATGCTCATCTACCCGCCCGCGATCGCGCTGATCATCCTGGCCTTCATCGGAAAGTTCTTCCACCATGACAAGGCCGTCTATATCTCCGTCATGGCCTTCACCTGGGCCGCCGCGATCTTCGATTTCATGAAGACGCTGCCCGCAGGCGTGCAGAGTTCTCTGCATCTCGACCGGCTGGTCGCCTTTGCCCGGCAGTACCTGCCGCTGTTCGACCTGAACCTCGGCTGGCTCCTCCCCGCCTGCCTCGGCTTCGTTATCGGCCTCGTTATCCACTTCAGCGGCCGCAAGAGCCGCTGATATCCCCAAAAAACATCCCCGCCGGAGCTCATAGAGCTCCGGCGGGGTTTTTGTTTCCTATCCGTGCGGGGTTGAAGCTGCCCTCTTTCTGGGAGACGGCTCGGCGAAGCCGGGGCGGCAATGTTGGCCTCTGCAGCTGCCGGTTATCTCCGGCGGCCATATTTTTCTCTTACGTGCGGACTTCATTTGCAGGGGTCAAAGGTTTCCTCGTGTAAAGAGGACTGGCCCGGCGAAGCCGAGACTGCGGGGCCATATCCGCTGCAGCGGAAAGAAAAAGGGCAGCGGCACTGGCCGGTAGGGCCAGTGCCGCCGATGGAAAGGGATTGGGAATCTTTTATGCTCCAATGTCAGCCGCCATAGACGAGCCGCGGGATAAAGAGCGTGATCTGCGGGACGTAGGTAATCACGATCAATGCGATCAGGCTGATCGCCAGATACGGGAACACGCCGACGATGATATCCTTCATCTTTGCGCCCGTGACCGGCTGCGCGACAAACAGGTTGAGGCCGAAGGGCGGCGAGAACATGCCGATGGCAATGTTTGCGACCATCATGACGCCGAAATGCACCAGATCGATGCCCAGTGATTCCGCGACCGGATAGAGCAGCGGCGCCAGAATGATCGTGGCGGACGAGCCGTCAATGAACATGCCTGCAATCAGGAACAGGACGTTGACCATCATCAGGAACATAAACGGAGAGAAATTCGCCTCGGCGATGAGCGTTGCGACCGTCTGCGGCACCTGACCGACCGTCAGGACCCAGCTGAAGATCGACGCCGTCGCCAGCATGACCATGACCTGTGCGCAGGCCTTGACCGAGTCGATGCAGGTCTTCCAAAGCTGTTTTAGGTCCATCTCGCGGTAGACGAGCATGCTGATGATGATCGCGTACAGAGCCGACACACCGGAAGCTTCCGTCGGCGTACAGACACCGGAGTAAATGCCGCCCATGATGATGACCGGAACGCCGAGCGCCCAGGCCGCATCCTTCGTGGCTGCCCATTTTTCCCGGCCGGTGCTCTTTTTGCCCTTGGGGATATTATATTTCTTGGCGTACCAGAGACAGTAGACGATATAGGCCAGGCCATAGATCAGGCCGGCGCCGATGCCACCCATGAACAGCGCACCGACCGACGCGCCTGTGACCGTGCCGTAGACGATCATGTTGATCGACGGCGGGATCAGAATGGCGACAGAACCGGCCGCCGTGATCAGGCCCAGTGAAAACCGCTTCGGGTATTTTTCCTTGATCAGCTCCGGATACATCATGCTGCCCATCGCAACGACCGTCGCCGGAGACGAGCCGGAGACCGCGGCGAAGAACATGCAGGAGACCTCCGTCGTGACCGCCAGACTGCCGCGCGAGCTGCCGACCATGGTCTTAGCCCAGTTCATGATCCGCTTGGCGATACCGCCGTTTTTCATGACGTTCGCCGCAAAAATGAAGAACGGAACCGCCAGCAGCGAGAATTTATCCACACCGTTGATCAGACGCTGGGCAACACCCATCAGCGGAAGGTCGGAAAAACCGACCAGCGCGAGGACTGCAGACAGACCGAGGGCGACAAAGACGGGAGTTCCCAGAAACAGCAGCACAAAAAGCGCAATGAATAATGTTGCAATCATCTGTTTTCCTCCCTCACATCATACTGATGTCGATCTCGCCGTCATCCGTCTTGTCGATCGTCGGCTTTTCGTCCTGCCGGAGCTTCTGGATCGCGTCGATCAGGAAGCGGATGGCCGTCAGGCCGAAGCCGATGGGGATCGAGATATACAGAATCCACATGGGCATTTCCATAGCGGCGCTGACGCGGTTATTCGTGATGACCATGTCGGTCAGAGACCAGCCGTACCACGCGCAGAACACGCAGAAGCCGCAGGCCAGCAGCGACGAGAACGCATAGACATACTTTCTGCAGCCCTTGGGCAGCGCCTCGACCAGAATGTCGATGCCGACGTGGTTGCCGGACTTGGCGCACTGGCTGGAGCCCACAAAGGTGACCCAGATGATCGCATAGCGGATCGCTTCTTCCGCCCAGGTACTTGCGTTATGGAAGACCTTCCGCATGATGATGTTCCAGCCGAGCACCAGAAGCGACGCGATAAACAAAGAGCCTGTGATCGCGTTTTCAACATGCGTAAGCACCTTATCGATTTTATTCAGCATAGAACCTCCGAGCGCACAGGCGCTTTACTTTGCGCAGGCCGCAACGACTGCATCGAGCAGATCGCCGCCGATCTTGTCCCTGTATTCATCGTAGACAGACGCAGACGCGTCCTTGAACGCCTCGCGCTGCTCATCCGTCAGGGTATTGATGGCAATGCCGCTCGCGGCAATGTTGTCGTAGTAGCCCTGGTTCAGCTCGGCCATCTGGTCGCGGTGATACTGGACGCATTCCTTGCCGCAGTCCATCACGACCTGCTCCAGATCTTCGGGCAGACCATTCAAAAACGCGTCGGAGAAGGTCAAAACATAGGAGAGGTATGCGTGCTTGCTGATGGTCATGTACTTCTGGACCTCGTAGAAACGCATATCCGAGATGGTCAGATACGGGTTTTCCTGGCCGTCGACGACGTTCTGCTGCAGGGAGGAATAGAGCTCGCTGAAATCAACGGGGACCGGGTTCGCGCCCCAGGCGGAATAGGTCGACATGATGAGCGGCGCTTCCATGGTGCGGATCTTCAGGCCCTTGAGATCATCCGGGCTTTCGATCGGGTGAATGTTGTTCGTGATGGCCTTGAAGCCGTTGCCGTAGAACGCGCAGCCGCGGATACCGATATCGGGAAGACCAGCCATGACCTGCTCGCCGAGCTCTCCGTTCATGATCTCATACAGCGTATCCTCATCCGGGAACAGGAAGGGCATGTCCAGAATGTTCATGGTCTGGTCGAAGCCGCCGAATTTCGCCGTCGGCAGGAGCGTTGCCTCGATGGTGCCCATCTGCATGCCTTCGATCATTTCCTGCGCAGAGCCGAGCTGCTGGGCCGGATAGACCTCGACCTTGATGCGGCCGTCGGACTTCTCTTCGATCATCCGCTTGAGCTCCAGCGCAGAGAGCTGGTAGGCAGAGGTCGTGTTGGCGTCGTGTGCAAGCTTCAGCGTATAGGTCGCGCCGTCAGAAGCGGTGGCGTCCGTCTGCTCAGCCGTGGCCGGCTGTGCGGCGGTTTCTGTCGATGCTCTCTTATTTCCGCAGCCGGTCAGAACGGCCGTCAGCATGATACATGCAAGCAGCAATGCAAGGATTTTCTTCATAGTACGTCTTCCTCCATGTCTTTCTTTCGTCTGATATCGATGGTTTCCATATATGAAAATCGCACAGTATGGCGCAGGCAGCTGCCTGCCTGTGCCATGCTGTGTCAATGTCTTATCTCAGCGTGATCGCCTTGGCCGGGCAGAGCTGGGCGCAGAGGCCGCAGCCGTCGCACTTGCTCTTGTCGGCGGCGCAGACGTCGCCCTGCTTTTCGATCGCGCGATAGAAGCACGAACGCTTGCAGAGGCCGCAGCCCGTGCACTTGTCCGCGTCGATCTCGGCGAACAGCGGCGGCATTTCCGCCAGCTTTTCGACGGTGGTGATATCCTTGAGCGCGATGCCGCGGATCTCATCGAAGGACTTATAGCCCTTCTGGTCCATCCAGGCGTCGAGATCCTTCAGGATCTTGGTGATCTGGCCGTAGCCGTTCCACATGACGGCCGTGCAGAGCTGCACCGTCGTTGCGCCGAGCATGATATACTCCACCACATCGCGGTAGCTTCCGACGCCGCCGACGCCGGACAGCGGGATGTCCACGTTGCGGGCGACTTCAGAGAGCTTGCGCATGATGATCGGGCGGATGGCCGGGCCGGTATAGCCGCCGTAGCTGCGCAGGTAGGGATGGCCGGTCTCAATATCGACGCCGGCGAAGGAACGGATGGAGTTGCTGATGGTCAGGCCGTCTGCGCCGGCCTCCTTGGCGACGGTGGCGACCTCGACGAGATCGCAGTCGTTCGGGGTCAGCTTGACCGTGAACGGGACCTTGGCGACGGACTTGCCGGCCTCGATCTGCCGCTTCAGCAAAGACGGGTTCTTGCCGATGTGCATGCCGACAGTGGACGCAGGCATGGGACAGGAGACGTTCAGCTCAAACAGGTCGACCATGCCGGTGTTCTGGATATCCTCGACCAGACGGGCCGTATCGTCGGGATCGGGCATGGCGAGGATGCTGATGTGCATGGTCGCGCCGCTCTTCTTGGCGATCTCGAGCTCACGGTCGATCCACACGTCGCGGGTCATGGTGGAGAACAGCTCCATGTTGACCTGGCCGATGGGCTTGCCGTTGTAGCGATGCAGGAACATTCTGCCGTTGCGCGGATGATCCGCCCAGTCCTGCTTGGGGCCGATGGTCTTGGGGATGACGCCGCCGATCCCGGCTTCGCCAGCCAGACGCATGGCTTCACCGTCCCAGCCGGGCGTGGCCGATGCGAGAACCAGAGGATTGCGGTAGTTGACGCCGCAGTAATTGACAGATAAATTGGCCATAAATGCCGCCTTTCCGGTCTGCCCGCAAAAGCCGCGGGCGGACTCTGTAGAGTAGATTCGGGTCTTCCGGTGTTTCTGTGTTGTTCTCGCAGCTACACGTGAACATCTTACGCTAAAAATTATAGCACCGGCCTTTTTCGGCGTCATTGTTTCATCGATATAAGATTTCGTCAAATAATTTGTTTTAAACGCACAGTTTTTGAAAGTTCGGCCCGACTACCTGCATAAAAAGGCGGAGAAAAACCGCCGCGGTCTTATGCATGATCGGCAGGGAAAAGCGTCTTGAGCAGCAGGCACATCTGCAGGTCGAAGGCGTCGGCGCCGGCGGAGATACTGCTGCCGGTCAGCGATTCGATCTTGCGGATACGGTAGATGGCGGAGTTTTTATGGATGAAGAGCGTCTCGGCGGTCACGCGCAGATTGCGGTTGCAGCGAAAATAGCACTCGAGCGTATTGACGAGCTCCGTATTGTGCTCGCGGTCATAGTCGATCAGGGCCTTCATGTGCTCCTCGTAATAGCTCTGCATGGCAGAGGAATCCTTCAGTTCGTTCAAAAAGCGCAGCGCGCCGAGATTTTCGAAGAAGACGATGCCGTCTTCCTTTTCAAACTGCGGCAGCTTCGCGCAGGAAGCCGCGAGCGCTGCCTCCTGCTGGGCCGAGGGCGCGTCCTGCACCGCGGATTTGACCTGGCTGATGCCGATCTGAAAGCGCAGCTTCGGACAGAAATTCGCCAGCCGCCGCACAATGCTTCCGAGCACGCGCTGCAGCGCGGCCTTATCCTCCGTGTGTCGGATCGTGACGAGGCCGTAGACGCGCACGCTGCTGTTCATCAGCAGCGTCGGGTGCGGCCAGGCGGTCATCTCGGCATAGATGATGCTCTGGATACCGTCCTTGATGGTCTGGACCTCCGCTTCCGTGGAGGCCCGCATCTCGCTGCGGACGAAATGCTCGAACTCATCCGGGTCGATCGTAAAGACGGCGTAGGGCTTCTTGAGGTCGATGCCGAGCGAGAAACCGCGGCGGTAGAGCATCTGCTCGTCCGCGTAGCGCTTCATGAACACGTCTTCGAGCAGCTTTTCGCGGACCTTCTGCTCCTTATCGACGAGCGCACGCTCCTTCAGAAGCTCGATGGCGATCAGCGAGCTTGCGTGCTCGAACGCGATCACGTCCATATCCGGGATATGCCACTGCGTGCAGCTGAGCAGCAGGTAGGCGATCTTCTCCGTCTGCGCATAGATGGGCACGCAGAGCGCGTGCCGCTCGCCGAGGATCAGATTGCCGCACTGGTTCGGCTTCAGCTCCCGCAGCCGCCGCTGCCCGGCGCTCTGCTCGAAGAAATAGCGGATGAACTCCATCTGATCCTCATCGAGCTCCGCGTCGCCGTATTCCCCGACACATTTGGCCAGGATCTGCTTGCCGGAGGCCGAGAGGATCACGATCTCCTGTCCGGTCACGGAGTGGAGCGTCTCGCAGATGCCGTCGAGTCCCTCCTGGCGGACGATGGTCTGCATGAGCTGGGCATAGATGCTCTCCGTCCGGCGCAGGAGCATGAGCTGCCGGTTCGTCAGCTGCTCAAAGATCGGGACGATGCAGTTCATATAGGAGATATCCTCCGGCAGCGAGAACAGCGGCAGCTTCAGCCGCTCCGCCGCGTCGATCATTTCCCGGGGGACCGCCTGCAGATACTGCCCAGGCTTGACAAAGACGGCCGACACGCCCACGCGCTCGATGCGCTCCATGAACGCGCCCAGATCCTCCAGCTCACGGAAGGCATATCCGGCCGTGAACAGCACCTCGCCGCGCCGCAGCCAGCGCTCGACGTTCGGCACCTCCTGAATGTTGGCGGACGCGACCGTCCGCATCAGGCCGCTTTTTCCCGCAAGCAGCCTTGCCCGGGAGAGGGGGTAGAGCTTGATGATGTCCTGCACCAGAAGATCCATACGCGATCCGTCCTTTTCTGCGGCGCTTCGCCGTTTTTTCTTATTATAACAGAAAGCCTCTGGAAGAATCAGAAAATTCGATGTACCAAAGATACAAATGTTAAATTTAGTTTTTGTTTGAAACAGACAATGAAACCAAAAATCGGCCCTGCTATACTGACAGTGATACATGCCGCCCTTCGCGTATTTTCGATGAAAAGGAGCTTGCAACCATGAAAAAAGAGGCTGTCATGTCCTGGCTCAGAAGTCATGAGCAGGAGCAGATCGAATTTCTCCAGCAGATGATCCGCATCCCCAGCGTCACCGGCAATGAAGGCCCGATCCAGGAATTTATGGCCAAAACGCTGACAGAAATGGGCCTGGCGGTCGACTCGTTCGTTCCGTCTCTCGAGGAGCTGCAGAAGCACCCTGCATATGTCGCACCCGCGCAGCCCTATGAGGGCCGTCCGGATGTCGTCGGCACGCTGAAGGGCGCGGGCGGCGGCCGGTCGCTGCTGTTCAACGGCCACATCGACGTTATCCCCGAGGGCTCGCTCGACAACTGGCAGCATGACCCCTGGTCGGCCGATATCGCGGACGGCAAAATGTACGGCCGCGGCACCTCCGACATGAAATCCGGCGCCGCCGCCATGACGATGGCGATCCGCGCCATCCAGGCCTGCGGCATCCGGCTCAAGGGCGATCTGATCGTGGAATACGTCATGGACGAGGAGCTGACGGGCAACGGCACGCTGGCCTGCGTCATGAAGGGCTACAAGGCCGACGCCGGCATCTGCTGCGAAACCTCCAGCATGTGCGTCCAGCCCGGCTCGATCGGCCGGATCTGGTTCACCATCAACGTCAAGGGCAAGGCCGCCGGCATCCAGAAGCACCGCGAGGGCGTCAGCGGCATCGACCTCGGCTATCTCGTCTGCAAGGCTGTGGAGGAGTACGAGGCGCTGCGCATGAGTAAGATCTCGCATCCGCTCTATCCCGATATCCCGAGCTCCATCCCCTGTGCCATCGGCCAGTTTGACAGCGGCACCTATAACAGCGCCTTCCCCGACAGCTGCGTGCTCAAGGGCTCGATGGCGACCGTGCCGGGCGAGGATTCCAAGATCGTCAAGGCGGATTTCGTCCGCTTCATCACCGAGCGCGTCAGCGCCCAGAATCCCTGGTTCAAGGACTATCCGCCCGAGGTCATCTTCACCGGCTACTTTGCCGAGCCCTCCGAGATCCCCGTTGAGAGCCCCATTGTGCAGGAGCTGATCGGCCAGTTTAAAGACCAGATGGGCCGCGCGCCCACGATCAGCGGCCGTCAGGGCGCGGCAGACATCCGCCACATGAACATGTACGGCGACACGCCGACCGTCATCTTCGGACCGGGCAGCACCGAGCAGATGCACGCCAACAACGAATGGGTCCGCGTGCAGGACTATCTCGACTCCATCCGCATTCTCGCCGGCACCATCCTCGACTGGTGCGGCGTCGCAGAATAAGCGTTTCTCCCATCAAAAAAGCCGCCCCGGCCGGGAGCGGCTTTTTGATGAAAATCTACACTTGACTTTTCCCGCATTCTGTGCATTATTTTGTAGAGAGAAGATAAAAAGGAGGACGCTCATGAAACGTTCAGAGATCAACAAAGCACTCAAGGAGCTCGAGGCCATGTGCCGGCAGGAGCATTGCTATCTGCCGCCGTTCTGCAATTTTACGCCGGAACAGTGGCAGTCCGTCGGACACGAATACGATGAGGTCCGCGACTGCATGCTTGGCTGGGACATCACGGACTACGGTCTCGGTGATTTCGACAAGGTTGGCTTCTCGCTCATCACCATCCGCAACGGCAATCGCGCCATGCAGGACAAGTATCCGAAGGTCTATGCGGAAAAGCTGCTCTACATGAAGGAAGGCCAGTATTCCCCAAACCATTTCCACTGGTACAAGACCGAGGACATCATCAACCGCGGCGGCGGCAACGTGCTCATCCGCGTCTACAACAGCCTGCCCGATGAGTCCATCGACAAGGTCTCCGACGTGACCGTCCACTGCGACGGCAAGGCCTATACCGTCCCGGCCGGCACGCAGATCCGCCTGACCCCGGGCGAGAGCATCCACATCCCGCAGTACCTGTACCACGACTTCAACGTCGAGCCCGGCTCCGGCCCCGTCCTGCTCGGCGAGGTCAGTCAGTGCAACGACGACAATACCGACAACCGCTTCAACCCGCCGGTCGGCCGTTTCCCGAAGATCGAGGAGGACGAGCCGCCCTACCGACTTCTCTGCAACGAATACCCGCCCGCTAAAGACTGATCATCACACGGCGGCCCCATAAAATAAAACCGGCGATGTTCAACGAACACCGCCGGTTTTCATCGTCAACCGGAAAACAGCGTCATTTTCACAGACTTTGAACGGACAGCAGATATCTGCATCGTAAAACACGAAGTGCACTTCGTGGAAGTACACTTCGTTTCGACATAAAATCTCCATAGAATTTATAACCTATGGAGGTCCTCAGAATGAAACCATACCCGGCGCTGCTCGCGGAGCTTCTTTCCCGGGAGCTTTCTTCCCTGCGGCGGCAGAAGGCGCTGACGCAGGAAGCTATGGCAGAGCAGCTTCGCATTTCCAGTCGTGCATACAGCGATCTGGAACGCGGAAAATACACCGCTTCTGCCCCGACCCTGATGTTTCTCTTTTCCATGCTGGACGCGGATGCGCAGAGCGATCTGGTCCGGCAGTTTATGAAACGTGTTCAGGCGCTGGAGGGGACGGATGCAGCATGAATGCCGTAACGGACATTGCCGAAGTCTATGATCTGTTATACCGCCTCGGTTTCTCCGCGACCAACACCGCTTTCTTTCATCTCTCCTACGCGGTCTATCTTGCCGCGCTCAACCCGCACTGGCTGGTGAAGCCATCGCAGCGGCTATATTCCGAAGTGGCAGACCAGTACAACGCAAACCCGCTCCAGGTCGTCCGAAGCATCGATGGCTTCGCCTGCGCTTCCTGGCATAAAAACGCCGTCCTCCTGCGCAGCCTTACTTCCCGCCCGCTGACCGCCGCCCCCACGTCCACCCAATTCCTGCGGATCCTCGTGCACTACATCCGGAGGAGACCGTGAACAGCACCTGACAGCGAAGATCCCGGCGGACAACAGAGACTGTAATTTTGTATTTTTCTCAAAACACGGTTCGTTTCCCGCTGTTACAGTCTATCATAAATAAAAACCGACAAGTTTCAAAGAAACTTGTCGGTTTTTGGTCCGAGTGACTGGATTCGAACCAGCGGCCTCTTGAACCCCATTCAAGCGCGATACCAAACTTCGCCACACCCGGATAGCTATTGAATTAGCTTATGTATCATAGCATATCCAGTCTGGTTTTGCAAGAGGTTTTTTATTTTTTTCGCTGGTTTGCCGTCAGGCCAGCAGCTCGGCGGCTGCGGCGGCGAGGGTGTCGAGCTGGCGGGCGGCTTCTTCTACGGTTGGCTTGACGGCGCTGAGGTAGGCTTTGATCTTCGGCTCGGTGCCGGAGGGGCGGATGATGAGCTTCGCGCCGCCGGGCAGGCGGTATTCAAGCACGTTGGCCTTCGGCAGGCCGGTGCCGTCCTGCTCGTAATCCGTAAAGCCCTCGACCGGCAGGCCCGCGACGCTCTGCAGCGGGTGTGTGCGCAGGCCGGACATCAGCGACGCCATCTTCTCCATGCCGGTCTCGCCGGCGAAGGTGAAGCTCTTCTGCGCGTTGCAGAAGCAGCCGAACTCGGCGTAGAGCGCGTCGATCGCGTCGCCGAGCGTCATACCCTTTTTCGCGTACCAGGCCGCGGCCTCGCAGATGAGCAGCACGGCGTTGACCGCGTCCTTATCGCGCACGTGCGGGCCGGAGAGGTAGCCGTAGCTCTCTTCAAAGCCGAAGATATAGCGCTCGGGATGACCACCCGCCTCCAGCAGGGCGATCTGCTCGCCGATATACTTGAAGCCCGTCAGCACGCGGCGCAGTTCCACGCCGTATTTGTTGGCGACGGCCGTGACCATGTCGGTCGAGACGATCGTCGTGACGGCGACGGGGTTTTCCGGCATCGTGCCGTTGGCGATGCGGCTGCGGCAGATGAAATCCAGCAGGATGACGCCCATCTCGTTGCCGGAGATGAGGCGGTAGCCGCCCTTGCCGTCGGGCACGGCGGTGCCGCAGCGGTCGCAGTCCGGGTCGGTGCCGATGAGGATGTCGGGGTGCACGCGGTCGCAGTACTGCAGGCCGAGCTCCATCGCCTGGCGGATCTCGGGGTTCGGGTACGGGCAGGTCGGGAAATGGCCGTCCGGCTGCTCCTGCTCCTTGACGATGGTCATGTTCCGGATGCCGAGCTTCTGCGTGAGCTTTCTGACGCATTCGAGTCCCGCGCCATTGAGCGGCGTATAGACGAGCTTCAGGTCCGCAATGCCGTCGCCGCTGCCGACGCGCTGGGCATAGACGGCGTCTACGAACGCGTCCAGCACCTCGTCCGGGATATACCGGATGCGGCCGGCGGCCAGCGCGGCGTCAAAGTCCTCTGTTCTTGCGGCCGTGAAATAGTCCATCTGCTCCAGCAGCGCGACCACGCGCTTGGCGGCCTCGGGCGTCATCTGGCAGCCATCGGAGCCGTAGACCTTGTAGCCGTTGTAGGCCGCGGGGTTGTGGCTGGCCGTCACGCAGATGCCAAGGCCGCAGTGCAAATGCCGCACGGCGAAGCTCAGCGCCGGGACCGGCTCGAGCCGGGGATAGAGATACGCCGTGATGCCGTTGGCAGCGAAGACCGCTGCAGCCTCCCGGGCGAAAACGTCGCTCTTGATGCGGCTGTCATGGCCGATGGCGACGGTCTTCGGCAGGTCCGTCTCGTTGAGATAGTCGGCGACCGCCTGCGTCGCGCGGCGGATGACATAGATATTCATCCGGTTCGTGCCCGCGCCCAGAACGCCGCGCAGACCGGCCGTGCCGAACTCCAGATCGCGGTAAAAGGCGTCAGTGATCTTGTCCGCGTCGTTCTGCATGGCGGCAAGCTCCTGCCGCAGCTCCGGGTCCAGCGTCTTCTGCGCACACCAGTGCTGATATCGTTGTTCCGCAAGTTCCATATCTGCATTCCTCCCGCAAATTGCTTTTTTGTATTATACCATAGCCTGTACATTGTGGCAACCGGCAGAAAACGCGCAGACGGCTGCCTGCGCGTTTTGGTTCGTTATGCGTAGCTCAGTGCTTCGCCGATCTGATCCGGCATGCTGCCGCCCGCTTCGATCAGGGGCAGGTACCAGTCGTCGTAGTAATACGGCAGGAGCGATTCGTCCGCAGCGCGCACATCCTCCCAGTCCATGCCCCAGGGGCGCAGATAGATCGTATAGACGAAGGAGCTGCCGCTGCCCTCTGGGTCGGTATAGACGCCGGAGATGCAGATCATGTCGTGATACGGCATGGATTCGGGCGCAGCCGCGTCGATATACCACGCGTCCGCACCGGTCAGCGGGCAGTTCAGGAAGCTGCCATCTGTCGAGACGAGCCGTCCGCTCGTCGTGAGATCGGCCTCCGCCTGCACGCTTGCCTGGGCGATGTACTCCCCTGCCTCGCAGGAATCGTCCCAGAGGGTGAGCGTACCGCTGCCGTCCTCGCCGAGGTCGATGTGGGCGCAGGCATCCCACCAGCCGCCCTCGCTGAGCGCGTAGTCGCCGGTGCCGGACTCGATGATCCACCAGCCGTACCAGTCGCCGTTCCAGAATTCCGTCTGCGTGGCGGTATGCAGCGACGGATCCACCGGCTCCGTCTGCATTTCATAGGGCGCAAAGAGCCTTCCGCCGATCAGCCACCACAGGACAGCCAGCAGCACCAGCACGCCCGCAACGATCCCGATGATGAGCGGCGCTTTGGAGCGCTTTTTCGCCGTCTTCGGCTGCGGCGCGGGATACGGAGCCTCCGGCGGAGGCGGGAAGCCGTCCGCGCGCTGCGGCTGCGGCGCGGCGGGCCGGGTCTGCGCCGCGGGCTGCGGCTGGGGCGGCTGCGGCGCGGGATACGGAGCCTCCGGCGGAGGCGGGAAGCCGTCTGCACGCTGCGGCTGCGGCGCGGCGGGCCGGGTCTGCGCCGCGGGCTGCGGCTGGGGCGTCCGCTGCTCAAGCGCGGCGCCGCATTCGGTGCAGAACTTCGCGCCCTGCTCTACCTCGCTGCCGCAATAGGGACAAAAAGCCATATTCGTTCTCCTTTCCTTCGCCGTCCCCCGCAAAGGGCTGCGGCGCAGTCCGTGATCTTCCATCTTTATTCTACGGGGCCGCGCCCCGGTTTGTCAATCGCCGCCTTCGCGCAGCAGTGCCCAGCCCTCGCCGAACGAATCCGGCATCTGCGCCGTGCCCTGCGCCAGAAGCCGCGCGTACCAGCTGTCGTAGCCCGGCGGCATCATATCCTCATACCAGCAGCCGCTCACATCCCCGGTCCGCACGTCGGACCAGTCCACGCCCCACGGCCGCAAATACAGCCGGATCCGGAACCAGCTGTCCGACGCCGGGTCGCCCGCAAGGGCGCTGAGGCAGATCATCTGCGGGAAATTCCGCACGTCCGTCCGTGCCGGGTCGCAGCTCCAGCCGTCTTTCTGCAGCGTTTCGTCCCAGAACTTCCCGCTTTTCAGCGCCAGACTGCCGGACGGGCCCTCGCCCTTGGCGAAGCGGATCTTCATTTTGCCGATGCGCTCGCCCGCGGCCGTCTCGGTATCCCAGACCTCGATGGTCCCGGCGTCCTCCGTCCGCGTGATGCGGGCGCAGGCGGCCCAGGCGCTGTCCTTGAACTCGTCATAGTCGCTGCCCGCGTCGACGATCGCGTACCAGCCGTACCAGTCGCCGGGCCAGCTGATCGCATCCGGCTCGGGCGATTCTTCCGCGGCCGGTCCGGTTTCTTCCGGCTGCGCGGGTTCCTGCGCCGGTGCGGCGCTTTGGCGGAAGCTCAGGCGGATGTCCGCGCCGAACAGGTCTGTCTCGATCCGCCCGTTTTCCAGCGTTCCGCGGCAGGTCTCGCGGCCGGAGGTCAGCGTGAGCGCCGTCCCGTCCAGCTGCCAGCGAAATTCCGCCTCGTCGCCGCCGAGGCAGAGCGTCCCGCGCCCGTCCTCCCGCAGCTCCAGATAGCTCTCGCCGCTGTAGACCTCGTCCATCGGCGTCCGTTCGCCGCCGTAGATGCAGACCGACTCGCCGGAGTATCGCCCGGCAGCCGCAGCCGGGACAGCCGAGCCCTGCGCGCGGCACGCGCACAGCAGCACGCAGAGCGCCGCCAGCAGCATCCATCCTGCATTCCGCTTCATCCCGGCCCTCCTTCGCCGCCTTTCGGCCGCATCCCTGTTTTTTCCTCTGTTTTCAGTATAACGCATCCGCCCCTGCCGCGCAAGCATAAAGTCTTTGCCGCTCAGAGTCGTCTTTTTCAAACGGCTATTGACGAACACGGCGAGGCTGTGTATAATGGGCTTACTACTTAGGAATACTAAATAGTAAAACTAAGGTCGGAGGATGCGTATGGAGGACCGATATGTACAGCAATTCAAAAAAGGCTCTCTGGAGATGATCCTCCTGTCCCTGATCGGGCGCAAGGAGACCTACGGCTATGAACTGATCGCCGCGCTCAACGCCAGCGCATCCGTGCTGGGCTATGCAAAGGAAGGGACGATCTACCCCATCCTGTACCGCCTGCAGGAGGGCGGGCTGATCCGGTGCCGTCTGGCTCCGGCGGCGGCAAACGGGGGCGCAAAAAAATATTACTCCCTCACGCCCCGGGGCAAGGAAGTATTGCAGGAATTGATCGGGTTCTGGGCGAGCTACGCGGACTGCGTCAACGCCTTTCTCGCCGCTTATCAGCAAACGGAGGAAGCCAAATGAAAAAACAGTATATCCGGCAGGTCAGAAAGGATCTGCATATCCCCCGCAGCGCGAAGACCGAGGTCGTGCGGGATCTGCAGGAGATCTTCGCCTCCGCCGCGGAGCACGGAGAAAGCGAGCAGCAGGTTGCGGAGCGGCTGCGGCGGCATAGAGCGCGAACGCGGCGGCGGCCACGGCGAGAGAAATAGCAATCTGGATCAG